>JACCDX010324674.1_pt1 | contig 45591 bp, 36 predicted proteins | sample 7449681 | NCBI WGS metagenome assembly JACCDX01 (sample SAMN15323450, study PRJNA562643) | freshwater metagenome | isolation source: river surface water | place: USA:Blue River Watershed | collected 2017-08-18
TCCGAGGCGGCAATGAAATTAACCGATTGAAGGAGTGAGGTTCGATGGATTTCAAAAAAGGAACCTACTGGCATCAAGGCCTTTTCCTCCAGCCCCAGCATTTCCAGCGTATCGATCTGAACCAGCAGTTTTATAGAAAGCCGCTATATGAAGCCGCAAGCCCGCATTATTGGGGCGTTGGCCAACTTGAGATTGCAACGCCTGCACTGACCTCGCGCTCTTTTGAGGTGCGGTCTGCGCGCTTGATCTTTCAAGATCAAACGTACATTGAGTATCCCGGTAATGCAGTCATTAGCAGTCGGTCCTTTGACAAAATCTGGACGACTGGAGATCTGCCGCTTGACGTTTACCTAGGTTTAAAGAAAATCTCGTCCGTTGCACCCAATGTTGCTGTCGTAGATTCTCTGGACGACGCATCGTCTGTGACAACCCGCATGGTGAGCATGGCCGAAGCGGAAACGATGCCTGACCTATATACACAAGGCCCTGTCGCTGAAGTACCCACCGTCTCTTATGTTGTCAAAGTCTTCTTTGGCCCGGAAGTTGAAACCCTAGACGACTACGAATTGATTCGTGTTGCGCAATTGGTTCGCGATCTCGATACGATACGTGTCGTGCCACGTGCGGTGCCACCCGTATACGCGCTATCTGGGTCACAGCTTCTTGTAGATGTCGTCAATGATATTCGAGATGACATGGCCGGGCGTCTGCGTCAAATTGATGAGTACAAAATTCCTCGAGACATGCAAAGGCAGGAACTTGATCCTGATTATCTGTTGCTATTGCAAGCAGTGCATGCATTGAATCGACTCGTTCCTTCATTGGTGCATTTGGCTGAAACCAGTCAGTTGCACCCTTGGGAGATTTACGGGTTTTTGCGTGTTTGTGTGGGGGAGCTCAGCACGTTTTCGCTCAGAACCGATGTGTTAGGACGGCAGACCGACAAAGACGTAGGCATGCCGCCCTATAACCATCTAGATCTTGGTACGTGCTTTCTTGCTGCACGAACATTGATTAACCAGCTGCTGAGTGAAATTTCTGTCGGACCGAAGTTCCATGCCTACCTCGAGCCACGCGATGAATTTTTGGTTGGTGTCATGGCGCGCGAGTTCTTTGCGGACCGAAATCGTTTTTATCTAGTGACGAAAACAGCTTTCAATAACGAGACCTTGTCGCAAGACTTTTTAGCGACGGCGCGTCTCGCAGCGCCTTCTGCATTGCCCGATCTGATCGATCATGCTTTGCCAGGCGTCGAGCTTATAGAAGTGCTGACGCCACCACAAGGTTTGCCTCAGCGTCCGAACATGCGGTACTACCGGGTCGAGCAAATTAGTGCGGCCTGGGAACTGGTTGAGCAAGAGGGAGAGCTCGCGATGTACTGGCCGGGCGCCCCGGAAGATGTACGTGTAGAAGTTGTTATTTTGCGAGGTTGATATATGCGGTTATCGGACTTCTTCATGCCCCTGATTGCCTTTGTGCGTTCGTTTGAGAACGCCACATCGGGATCGCCACAAGAAGTGTCCGACAGTATCGATCTGATGATTCAGCAAGCACGCACTGAGGCCTTGAATGCCGGGGTGCCGATTGAGACCTTTCAGCGTGGACTCTTTCCGGTTGCTGCATGGGCAGACGAACGTATTGCAAGGCGCAAGACCTGGCAAAGCGCCATGGCTTGGCAGCCGTTCTTATTGCAGCGTAAGTATTTCAAAACCTCCATTGCTGGACGAGAGTTCTTCGCGCGACTCGAATCGTTAACGCAACAAGATACGGCAGTCAGAGAGCTCTATTTGTTGTGTCTATCCCTTGGCTTTGTGGGACGTTACGGCGCAGTAGGCGATGGAGCTGAGCTCGAATCGATCCGCTTTAGTCAGTACAAGCAGTTCCTTCAAGATGCCGAGATAACTGATGATGGAAAAGCGACACCACTGTTTCCAACGGCTTATCGCAATGCACAGGGCAACATGAAAAAACACTCGGGGCATTGGGGGCGTTGGCTTTCCCCTGGGGCACTTGCGTTGATTTTGATTCCTGTCTTGTTGTTGTCGCTTTTGACGTACGCCTTGAATGCTGATCTTGAATCTACAGCACACACCTTTCGGCAGTCGATAGGATTATGAAGTCGTTCTTACTCTTTTTAGCCAAGGCTGCGCTATTAGTGCTTTTAGCGCTGTTTAGCTGGGCGGTCGCTTTATATATCGGCTGGGAGTGGTGGGCGGGCACCATGATCTTCCTGGCGATTATCGCCGTGTACTTATCCTTCAAGCTTGCGCGGCGCTTATGGATCACGGTGCGCTCGCGCGTTAAGCTCGCTCAGTCAGAGCACGCCTTGCGCCAAGGTGGCGGTGATACTCGTGTACTGAGTGACATCACAGCCAAATGGAAGCGCGCAATTCAGCTCTTGCGCAAGTCGAGCCTTAAGCGCTTTGGTAATCCACTGCATGTATTACCTTGGTATATGGTGGTGGGGGAGTCGGGGTCAGGCAAGACCACCGCAATTACGCGCTCGCGTCTCGCATCTGTCGTCAAGAATGTGTCACAAGCTGATCCGATTGTTCAGACATCTAATTTTGAGTGGTGGTTCTTTAGCAAGGCGATCGTGATCGATACCGCTGGTCGGTATGTTTCACCCAGTGCCCTAGATTCTGATCAAGTTGAGTGGGAAAAGCTCCTTGAATTGCTCGCTCGTTATCGACCGAAAGAGGGTCTAGACGGCTTAGTTGTCGTGATTGACGCTGACCGATTACTACAAAATGACTCGGATTTGCTTGAGCAAAGAGGAAGGGTATTACGCGAGCGGATTGATCAGCTCATTCGTTTGTTTGATAAGCGCTTCCCCATCTATGTCATGGTCACAAAGTGTGACTTGGTGCATGGGTTTAGTGAGTGGGCCGACACGCTGCCAGAGGACCAGATTGAACAAGCAATGGGTTTCGTGGGCGACAGCATCCAGGGTGATGGTGCTGAAACTGATTTCTTAGTACGTGCTTATGCGCAAGTTTCAGATCGACTCAAGCAGCTCCGACTTGATATGGCAGTCAAAGGCGTTGACCTGACGACTGAAATACTCATGTTTCCGTCCGAGATTGAGCGCTTACGTCCCGGATTGCAGAACTTCCTTTCAGCTTGCTTGGGAAATAATCCATACCTAGAACAGCCATTGTTCAGAGGGCTGTTTTTCAGTAGTGGTCGTCAAACCGGCTCGCCTATGCCGGGCATGTTAGAGAATTTGCTCAAGCCAAAACCTGCGCATGCGACTGGTGAGAAGGGATTTTTCTTGCACGATTTCTTCGGAGCCATCCTGCCCCGTGACCGAGGAACATTTCTCGCGACACAGATCGTGAACCGCTGGCGACAAGTGACCCGTAACCTAGCTTGGGTCGTGTGGTTCGCAATCGTGATGGCTTTTATGGCATTTGTTTTGGTGTCGTATGCGGCGGTGCAGAATTCACTGCAACAAATCGAGGCTGCGTTTCCGCGTCGAGCAGCTGACGGCACCCAAGAAGTGCAGCAAATCCGACAAAGATTAACTGCGATGCAAGGTGTGGTGGATTTGGTGCTCGAGCAAGAGCAAAAATGGGAGACGCGTTGGCTAGCGTTTAGCCCTGCAGTTAATGAGCTCGAAGACGCACTGAAAGCGGCTTTTGTAAAAGGAATGAAGCACTTCTTTGCAAAAGAAAGCGCCTATGGCGTTCGCTTGCGCGAGGTGCTTGCGGATCCGGAGTCGCCGACTTATCCCGATGTGATTTTGGGATTGACACGCTTTTATAACAAGGGGCAAGCAGGTTTAAGAGGGACGAGTTACCCAGACCTGCTGACCATGCCTGCGATCCCTACTAAGTCATTATTGGGGTTGAATAGCGTCCTCACGCCCGATGTTGTTTCTGGGTTCGATCGTTTGGTGAGTGCCTATTTCGCATGGTCTGAAAATTACGATGAGCAAATGATGCTCAACGCTAAAGAGGACCTGAACGCCTTGACTGCGGCTGTATTTGCACCAGGCCAAATGGCGTGGTTGTTGGCTTGGGCTGATGCGCAAGATGATCTTCCTGCGGTAACGCTGAATGAATTCTGGGTCCCGGGGTCAATCGGCACAAGCGGGCTGCAGATTAGGCCTGCATTCACTCGGGCTGGTGAGGCACGTATTCAAAGTTTTCTGCAGGAGCTTGGGCAGGCTTTCAATAATTCGCCAGAGTTCCAAGCGAAACGTAGAAGCTTTGAACGCTGGTATCAGGGCGAGCGAATTAATGCGTGGCATGTATTTACCGGATCGTTTTCGACCGGCGAGAAGTTGTTGGTAAGTGAGACAGCTTGGCGCGAAATGATTGGTCGGGTGAACAAGAGAAATAGCCCGTTCTACACGCTGCTTGCTCGCTTGAATACCGAGTTTGAACCTGTGCCTCGCGCTAATTTGCCTGGTTGGTTGGTCTTTGCCCGTGATTTCGGTGCGATTAGACGTGAGGCCCAGCGTGAGGGTGTGCTGCAACAAGCACAAAATGTGGCTGGTGTATTTAATAGCGTTGGTGGGCAAGCACTTCAGGATTCCGTACAAAATCGCTCGCTCTCAATTGTGCCGGATCAAGTTGGACGGGCTTTAGGAACTGTTGATGCTTACCGTAAATTTATTACAGACTTTAACGTCGCAGCTGCAGATGTTATTGAAGGCGAGGGTAAGGCCTATCAAATGGCAGCGGACTTGTTTTCTTTCGGAATTGATCCGAACACTAAAGCCTCAACGCTTAAAGCTTTGCAGGACACGTTCACTGAGTTCCGGACGCGTTCTGGCTACAACAACCCAGATGATGCAGTCTTGTGGCCTGTCGTTGGCGGTCCCTTGCATTTTCTAGTGCGCTACGTCATAGAGCAGGCGTCCTGTAGTGTGCAAAAAGATTGGGAAAAAAATGTGTTGTGGCGCACGCAAACCGCGGTGAGTGCCAAGGAAATCGGAGACCAGTTATTTGGTGCGCAAGGTTCGGTCTGGGGTTTTGCGGGTGGTGCTGCCAAGCCTTTCTTGACACAAAAGGGATCTTTGTTCGAACCTCTAAAGACAACGGGGCATATCCCTGCACTCGGATACACCTTTCCGTTCGGAGCGGATTTTGTGCCGTTCTTGAATCAATCGGTTGGTGCCCGGGTGAACCAGTTGGTCCGTGATCAGCGTGCAGAAAGTGCACGTGGTAAGTCCGTTAAGCTTTCAATCGCGGCAAGACCGCTAGGCGTGAATCCTGGGGCCAAGGCCAAGCCTTTTGCTGCTGTGTTATCCATACAGTGCTCAAACGAAGAGACTGTGGTCAATAACTTCAACGTTCAGGCAAGTGATACGGTGACATGGTCTCCTGACTTGTGTGGCGACGTATCTTTGCAAGTCAAAATAGATAATCTGTCTCTTGTGCGACGCTATCCGGGTGCTTTGGGGCTCGCTAGATTGATTGAGGAATTCCAAGACGGGGAGCGAGTCTTCACACCTGAAGATTTCCCTTCGGTGAAAGACAAGCTCGATGCGCTCGACGTGCGTACGATTAATGTGCGATATGACTTTATCGGTCAAGAGGCGCTGCTAAAACTCGCTGAGGATTACAGTCATTCGATGGAAGTATCGATGCCGACTCCTAACGCTGGCGCGTCCGCCCGTCGTCAGCTTAATATTCCCGATCGAGTGGGTCAATGTTGGGCTGGTGGGCAACCTATACCCGCGCCAGCAGGCTTGACGCAGATCATTGAACAACGCGCAGCACAGGTCGTCGCAGCACCCAGTGCTCCAACGTCGCCGATGCAGGGCACTCAGGTGACAGCAACGACGGTTCAACCGGCGCCGCCTGCCTCATCCGGGCAGACCCATCGGGTGGTGGCCGGAGATACTCTGTCTCAACTCGCTCTAACTTACAAGACCGATGTTCAAACACTTAAAAAATTAAATGGTCTGAGCGGAGACACGATCCGGCAGGGCGATACGCTCAAACTTCCATAGGGAAAACCCTTGTTTGGAATCTGTGAGCTTTCAATTTGACAGCCATTGGCGGCTAGCTCAGACTATTCGCCAATAAGGTAGCGCATTTACTGGTTTTTCATTACCATGAGTGCGCTACGCGGCATGTTTGTCGCATTGTTCATCGTCATTTGCCCACATCACTAGGGCACTCACAGGAGAAGCAATATGGCTAGTGCAGGTTCAGTCGCACCCAAAGAGCGAATTAATATTACCTACAAGCCTGCAACAGGTGATGCACAGGCCGAAGTCGAACTTCCCCTGAAGCTACTGGTAGTAGGTGATTACACACAGCGTGCCGATGACCGCCCAGTGGAAGATCGCGCACCGATCAACGTTGATAAAGACAACTTCACTGACGTGCTCAAGGCTCAGAAGCTGGCACTCGACCTAAGCGTTCCAAATCGCCTTGAGAAAGAAGATTCCACAGATAATCTCGCCGTGAGCCTTAAGTTTGAATCGCTCGCTGATTTCGAACCAGATGCGATTGTTGAGCGCGTGCCAGAACTCAAGAGCATTCTCGAGTTGCGTGAAGCGCTCAAAGCGCTCAAAGGCCCCTTGGGTAACGTGCCTGATTTCCGCAAAAAATTGCAGGCGCTTGTTACCGATGAAGGTAGCCGCGCAAAACTGCTAGCCGAACTCGGCATAGATAAGAAATAATTTTTTAAAAATTTATAGCGAGAGTTTTGATGAGCGAAGAACAAGCAAAAGCCGCGGGTGCCGCACCGGAAGCCGCAGGCGCGACCTCCCTAATTGATCAGTTGCTGGAGACTAGCAAGATCCGTCCAGGCGACGATTCCTATTCGATTACCAAGCAAGGTATTCAGTCATTTATTGGAACACTGCTCGACCCAGAGCGTTCGACTGATCGTATTACTGCCGCCTTGGCTGACGAGTTGATCGCAGAGCTCGATAAGAAGCTCAGCCGCCAAGTCGACCAGGTGCTGCATGATCCTGCATTCCAGAAATTAGAGTCTGCATGGCGCTCACTGAAGTTTCTGGTTGATCGTACAAACTTCCGCGAGAACATCAAAATTCAGTTGATGAACGTCTCGAAGGAAGACTTGCTTAACGATTTCCAGGACTCACCAGAGATCACCAAGTCGGGCCTTTACAAGAACGTATACACGGCCGAATTCGGTCAGTTCGGCGGACAGCCTTTCGGTGCGATTGTGTCGAACTACGAGTTTGGTCCTGGCACGCAAGATGTCGCCTTACTGCAGTACGTGTCTAGCGTTGCCGCAATGGCGCATGCACCATTCATTGGTGGCGTCAGTGCTTCCTTCTTTGGTTTGGATGACTACGCCAAACTGCCTGATCTCAAAGACCTGTCGTCGATTTTTGAAAGCCCCACTTACACCAAGTGGCGTGGCTTCCGTGAGAGCGACGACGCGCGTAACGTCGCTTTGGTGATGCCGCATTTCTTGCTGCGTACGCCATACGGTGTGGATACCGTTCCGGCCAAGAAGTTTGCTTATAACGAAGACGTAACGGGTGGTAACTCGAGCTTCATGTGGGGTAATGCATCGTTTGCTTTCGCTTCGCGTCTGACCGCCAGCTTCGCACAGTACCGTTGGGCCGCCAACATCATTGGCCCACAGGGCGGTGGCGCAGTTGAAGATCTGCCAATCTATAACTACGAAGCAATGGGCGAGATCCAGACTAAGATCCCAACCGAAGTGCTGATTTCTGAGCGTCGCGAATTTGAACTTGCCGAGCAAGGTTTCATTGCCTTGGCGATGCGCAAGAACAGTGACAACGCTGCATTCTTCTCTGCTAACTCCACTCAAAAGCCGAAATTCTTTGGCAATACCAAAGAGGGCAAAGAAGCCGAAACCAACTACAAACTTGGAACTCAGCTTCCCTATATTTTTGTGGTCAATCGTCTTGCGCACTACATCAAAGTGTTGCAGCGTGAAAATATCGGAACCTGGAAAGAGCGTGGTGATCTCGAAACAGAACTCAACAACTGGATTCGTCAGTATGTTGCCGATATGGATGCTCCCGGACCAGAAGTGCGCAGCCGTCGTCCATTGCGTTCCGCAGTCATTGAAGTGAATGACGTTGAAGGCGATCCAGGCTGGTACCGTGTTTCGATGCGTGTGCGTCCACACTTTAAGTACATGGGTGCCTCGTTCACTTTGTCGCTGGTTGGAAAACTCGACAAGCAGTAATAGCTCGATCGTAATGACTCAGTCATAACGAGTCGTTACGATCCATTGATAATGTTTTAAATCACGAATTGATAAGGAGCACTAAATGCCAACCCCAATGTTTTTAACTGTTACCGGTCAAACCCAGGGCAGCATCGAAGGTAGCTGTACGATTAAAGGCCATGAAAAAACGATGTTGATTCAGGCCGTTGAACATGTCATCGAGATCCCAAAGTCACCACAAACAGGATTGCCGACAGGCAAGCGTGTTCATGGTGCGCTGATCTTGACTAAAGAGCTGGACAAGGCTTCGCCCAAGCTGTTTCAAGCGCTGACTTCTGGCGAACAGCTCTCGGATGTCAAGCTGTCTTATTACCGCATTTCGCCTGCTGGTAAGGAAGAGTTGTATTACACAACTGAACTTAAAAATGCCATCATCACTTCCGCGCGCACTTGGGTACCAAACTGTTTGGATGGCAGCCAGCGCACCATGGGTCATATGGAAGATATCGCCTTCACCTACGAGACGATTATTGATACATGGACACCTGATGGCATCGAAGCGCAAGACTCGTGGAACTCCCCCAAGTCGTAAGCAACGCACGTAGCGGGAGTGTGAGTGATCAAGGAAAGGCTGCTTGAGCGCCTAAGTCGACAGGAATCGCCTAATCTCAACGATAGGCGGTCTCCTGAAGACCTGCTCAAGGCCTCCATTGAGCGTCACCTCTCCCGACTCTTAAATGTGCGTAAAGGCTCGGTGCCGATTGATGCCGAGTATGGCTTGTCTGATATGTCCAACATTGCGGGCTCTTTTGCAGTGGGGTATATCAGCGATATACAGCGTGAAATTCTGATTCAGATTGATAGCTATGAAAAGCGTTTGGTGCAACCCACCATTCAACAGGTTGTCGAAGAGCGCGAAGTTATTACGCTGAAGTTTATTTTGACGGGCAAAATTGATGTTGGTGCAATCCCTGGTTCCTCGTTAAAAGATTTTTCGATGTTTCTGCGCATCAATTCGGCCGGACAGGTGAGCCTGCAGCCCGCTCATGGCCTTTGACAAGATCTACGCGGCTGAGTTAGCCCGCTTGCATGATTTAGGCCGAGAGTTCGCGGCTGAGAATCCGACGATAGCCTCATACCTTTCTGGCAACAGTGGCGACCCAGACGTCGAACGCTTGTTGCAGGGCTTTGCATTTTTGTCTGCGATGGTGCGACAAAAAATGGACGATGAGTTGCCGGAGTTCATTGGCGATGTCGTTTCATTAGTTGGTCCCGACTTAGTCACACCATTGCCTGCCGCCACGGTACTTGCGCTGAATATTTCAGGAAAGCTGCAAGAAGGGTATCAAGTCAAGAGCGAAACCCCTTTCGCCTCGTTGCCTGTAGAAGAAACATCCTGCCAGTTTGTGACGTCTTGGCCCCTTACGATTCAGCCTGTCAAAATCAACGCAGTGAATTTATTCGCGAACGGCAACGGAGCGCGGCTCACGCTCACCTTGGAAATGCAGGGGCAGCCGTTGACGCAGTGGTTGGGCAAGACGCTCGCGCTTTATCTGTCTGGACCGTACCCCGAGGCGGCAACTTTGTTGATGGCGCTGCGGCAGCACTTAAAACAGACGCTTGTTCGAAGTACCGAAGCCGGGCAGTCGAGCCAATCACTATCGCTCAAGTTTGATGGCTTAGACGCCTCCCGGCACTTATTTGCTACACAAAGGTCGATCGCACCGCATTTGCAATGGATTCGAGAGGTGTTGGCTTTCCCTGAGCGTGCGTTCTTCTTGCAGTTAAGCGGTTTTGAGAGCTGGACGAATCGTGGGGTAGGTCGAGAGTTCCTAATTGAGTTTGATCTTGACCTACCTGTCCCGAAGTTACCTAAGCCCACTGTTTCGCACTTCACTGTAAACGCTGTGCCAGCAGTTAATTTGTTTGAGGCTTTTGCCAATCCGGTTGACGTCACGCATCTGAAAGAAAGTTACCGGCTCGAGCCGATGGGCTATGCGCCCGGCACAGCTGTTGTGCATGATGTGAAGAGCGTGATTGGACGAGTGCAAGGGCAGTCTGAAGAAAAGTATTATTTGCCCACGACAGATTTGTTAGCCGACGATAACGCCCTCAAATATCAGGTCATTGCAAGTGAGAGTGTGCGACGTAGTGCTTACGAGCAATATCTGCGCCTGCCCTTCGTGAAAGACATTGATTTGAGTCGTCGTGAGACGTTATCGATCAAGATGCGTTGTACCAATGGTCGTCTACCAGAGCAAATTCGTTTGGGCGACATATCGTTACGTACGACAGAGTCGCCGGAGAAAGTAACCGTCGCCAATGTGATGTTGCCCACTGGGTGGTCATTGCCAGCACTCGGCAGTGATGCGATGTGGAAAGTCGTTGCGCACGCAAGATTAAATTTGCAGGCCTTTGCAGAGCTCGGCACGTTAAAAGAGCTGCTCTCGGTATATTTGCCAGAAGGTGGTGGCGATCCCGGACGCTTGACTGCGGCGAGGCGACGCATTGAAGGAATTGAAGAGCTAAGTATCACCAACGATACGCGTCTTGTGCGCGGTAGCTTGGTGCGTGGCCACGTCGTGCGCTTAAAGCTACGCTTAGACTATTACGCGAGTGCTGGGGACTTGATGTTATTTGGCGAATTACTGTCGCCCTTTTTTGCTGGACTTGTCGGGTTAAATTCATATGTCACTCTTGTTGTGGCTGATCCCGTCAGTGGAGAACAATTCGAATGGCCGACGTTGCTGGCACCGGACTTGACGCTGTAGTTGCGTTTTTTGACAAACATTACGCCCGACTGGATTTTTTTCAGATGGCGCGTTTGTTGTCGTACGCGCTACAGCAAGAAGCGACTGTAGACGGTACCGACGCCACGCCAGAGGATTGGGAGGTCAGACTCGGCCGCGTGTTGCGCGTACGACCAAGTTTGTCGATGGCGTTTCCTGAGCATGACATGGCGGGTATTCTGCGCCGACCCGATGGCAAGCTTCAGGTCGAGACCGGATTCTTTGGGCTGTATGGCGTGACATCCCCTCTGCCCAATTTTTATACCGAAGGCTTGATGCAGGCCGAGCAACAGGGACGCAATAGTGCCCGTGGCTTAATCGATTTGTTCCATTACGCAGCCTATCCGCTCCTCATTAAGGCGTGGACAAGACATCGTACGCAAACAGGTGTGCAGCAGGGTATGACTTCGCGGCAGCGCACTCGACAAACAAGTTGGATCGGGCTGGTAGGTAAAGCTGCGCGTACGCGTTTTGATCGATGGCCGCAAATGGTCCATTTGGCCCCTCTATTGGCGACGACACATCGCTCAGCGAGTGGATTACAGGCACTTGTTAATTGCGTTGTGCGCTCTGGAACGACAAAGGTGTATCCCTGTGCCGCGACGCGTGCGAAAGTGCCGGCACAGTTTCGCCTGCGACTGGGTAAGGTCTCACATCAACTGGGTGCGCAGGCGGTGCTCGGTAGCACGGTTGTTGATCGTCGAAATAATGTTGCGATCGTTCTCAAGGACCAAACAGATCATGATATTGAGGCTGTCGTGCCGGGAGGAAAGTTACACAATCTCATGACGCAGTCACTCGAGTTGTTTGCATTAGATAATTTGCGTGTGCGCTTTAAGGTCGAGCGCACACCCACGCCTAGACCGTTAGGCCACGCAAGGCTCGGACTCGGCGCATCGTTAGGACAAAAATCGCATTTGGGTAGCTTTTCTTTTTACGTTAATTAATTCATTCACTCCCTCGTGCCGTAAGTGTTTTGCGGTTGCGTTGGACTTAAGGAGGCAGTCATGCAGGTAGTCGACTTTGCACCGTTGGTCAGCAAGCTCAACACAAGTTGCCGTGGAGCGCTGGAGAACGCTGCTGGAACATGTTTAAGCCGTACGCATTATGAAATTACTGTCGAACACTTGATGGCGCGCTTGCTGGAGGATCCTCAGGGAGACATTCAATTAATACTCAAGCAGGCCGGCATCGATCCAGGCCGTGTCATGCGGGCGCTCGATCAAACGATTGAGTCATTTAAATCTGGAAACGGCGGCAAGCCGCAGTTCTCCCCCTTGTTGCCAGAGTTGTTCGCCGACGGCTGGTTGATCGCATCTGTTGAGCTATTCGAAAATCGTATTCGTTCAGGCGCTCTGTTTGCAGCTTTCGTATCACGCCTTTCTTTTTACGGTACGGATTCGTATACCAAATTGCTGGATGGATTGAATAAAGAAAAGGTCATGGGCTTGTTGGGGCAGGTTGCTGCAACATCCCGTGAGGCTTCTGAATCGGGCCCCATGAGCAATGAGGCGGGTGGAGCGCCTGCCGCTGCCGGTGAAAAAGGCGGAAGCGCGCTGCAGCGCTTCTGTGAGGACTTCACAGCGAAGGCGCGTGCGGGAAAGATTGACCCAGTTTTTGGTCGCGATGCCGAAATCCGGCAGATGGTGGACATCCTCGCTCGACGTCGAAAGAACAACCCGATCTGTGTGGGCGACCCCGGTGTAGGTAAGACGGCGGTGATTGAAGGCTTGGCAGTGCGTGTGGTGGAGGGCGATGTCCCTGATATTCTGAAAGATGTCACGATTCTCGGGTTGGATATGGGAGCGCTGGAAGCAGGCGCAGGCGTCAAAGGCGAATTTGAAAACCGCCTTCGTGGTGTGATTAACGAAGTTAAGGCATCGGCAAAGCCAATCTTGTTGTTTATCGACGAAGCGCACACTTTGATTGGCGCAGGCGGCTCAGCTGGCACCAACGACGCAGCTAACTTGTTGAAGCCCGCCTTGGCGCGCGGCGAGTTACGTACGATCGCTGCCACGACTTGGAGCGAATACAAAAAGTATTTTGAAAAGGATCCAGCGCTTGCTCGACGTTTCGAACTCGTCAAACTTGACGAGCCATCGGTAGAAATGACGGTGCAGATCCTACGAGGTCTGAAGTCACGATACGAAGAAGTTCATAAAGTGATTGTGCGGGATGACGCTCTACAAGCAGCAGCGGAACTCTCACACCGTTATATTACTGGCCGACAGTTGCCCGATAAGGCAATCGATTTGTTTGATACGGCCTGTGCACGCATCAAAGTCAATTTGTCGTCGAAGCCTGATTTCATCGAAGACCGTGAACGCAAAGTCCAAATGCTTGAGCGCGAGAAGCAAGGTCTATTGCGCGACCAAGACAATGGTGTACCTGTCGATGCGGCACGCCTAGCTGCGATTGCGACAGAGCAGGACAGCATTAATGAAGTATTGAAAGGCTTGCAGGCGCGCTTTGATCAAGAGCTTGAGGCAGCCCGTCTGGTTGTGCGTTTGCGCCAAGAGCGCTCGCAGATTAAGCGGGGTGCAGATGCACCGAAGTCCGCCGCGCCGCCTGCAGCTGAAGGTGCCCAAGAAGGCGCTGCTGCTGAAGTCGCTGCCCCGCGCACCATCCAGGAGGTTGAACAAGATCTCAAGCAAGCCGAAACCAGTCTAGCAGCGTTGCAGTCTAGTGAAAAACTGGTGTTCATTGAAGTGGCACCCGACACAGTTGCGAAAGTCGTTTCAGATCGTACCGGCGTGCCACTCGGAAAAATGATGCGCGATCAGGCGGCGAGCGCGTTGGCGCTAGAGCAGACGCTCGGTGCACGCATCAAGGGCCAAGATCATGCCATTTCTGCAATCGCCGAAGTCTTGAAGTCAGCGAGCTCTGGATTGAGAGATCCGGATCAGCCGATGGGTGTATTTTTGCTTGCGGGTCCATCCGGTACAGGTAAGACAGAAACAGCACTCTCTGTGGCGGACACAATGTTTGGTGGCGAGCAGTCCATCGTCACGATCAATATGAGTGAATTCCAGGAGAAGCACACCGTTAGTCGTCTGGTGGGTTCGCCACCAGGATATGTCGGATACGGTGAGGGTGGCGTTTTGACGGAAGCTGTGCGTCAGCGCCCGTATACGGTCGTGTTGCTAGACGAGGTGGAAAAAGCTCACCTAGATGTCGTCAACCTGTTTTATCAAGTATTCGATAAGGGCGTTCTGTCCGACGGGGAAGGGCGTGAGATCAACTTCCGTAATACCGTCGTCTTTTTAACGTCGAACCTAGCGCTCGACGTCATTACTGAACTGTGCTCTGGCGACGAGCGACCTGACCCTGATGTTGTGATGTCCGCGGTCAGACCAATCTTGTCGAATCACTTCAAGCCTGCACTGTTGGCGCGGATGACGGTGATCCCGTTCTATACATTGCCGAAAGACGCTTTGCGCGGAATTGTTGATCTGAAGTTGAAGAAAGTCATTAATCGTATGGCCGCAAACAATAAGATCGCGCTTGAGATTAGTGTTGCTGCACGCGATGCAATTACTGCGCGCTGTACAGAAGTGGAAACCGGTGCACGCAACATTGATTTCATCCTGAAAGGAAAAGTACTGCCCTTGCTCTCGAATACATTACTCAAGAGCATGGCTGACAATTCGAATCCCTCCAAAGCACTATTGGATGTGGATGCGGCGGGTGAGTTTGTTGCATCATTTTCTTAAAGGTTAATCATGGCTGAAAAGTGCGCGTGGTTGATTGCCTGGGGTGAAGGAGTTGATCCCGCCGCCCAGCTTGTGGCGGGCGCGGCTCGACAGTATGGCTTGGCCGTCAAAGGGCAACACTGGCCAGAGAAAGAGAAGCAGGCCTGGCTTGCATCTGCCAAAGAAGCCGCGGATGCGAACGCCGCAGTGATTTTGCTCGTGGCTTCTCACGAGGTGTATGCCAAGCCTGAAAATAGACGGGCGCTCGCTTTGTTCCGACTGCTACTACAAACGCTGTTGAACCGACAAATCGATGGCATTGTTCTGTTGCAAGGTCAGGCACCGGCGGAAGCGGCACCGGTTCTAACAGGCATGTCGGTGTTGAGTGATTGGCTCGTGGTTGGACCAACGGACAAGTGGGTGGCCCGTGCCGTCGCGCGTGCGCATGCACCTTCGAAATCCACACTACCCTTGAAGCTCACTGTGTATGCAGAGGAGCGTCTCGGTGTCTGGCTTGAGCTAAGACCTAAGGGTACTGAGGTGCTGCAAGGGTTCGTGGCCGGAGTTTCAGGTCAAGACGCCGATATTACGTTTCATGCGGTCGGTGTAAGTGGTCGTTTACCCGATAAGTCAGTGAACGAATATGAATTGCGCGGCTTAAAGTTTGAAACCCTTGATATGGCGTTTAACGCCTGGGGACTGCAAAACAAGATTACGGCCGAGCAGAGCTATTTCATTCGTCTTGAAGGCGAGCCAGATGTCTTGGCTTTTGGTGAAATGCCCGGTGGTGAAATTTCGGAGCTTGATTTTGTCAGACTGGCTTGACGGTGCTGCTGCGATAGCAACTCTGCGCCGAGTCAAAGAGCTCGGCAAGCCGGTCGTTGGTTTAAAGCTGCGTCATGCAGACTGTAGTGACGAAGACTTTTCTGGGCTAATGCTCGCGGAAGCTGAGCTTGAGGACGTCACGTTTAATCGTGCGAACTTAGCGGGTGCGTTGTTTAACGAAGTTTCGTTTGTAAACGTGTCTTTTGAGCAGGCGTCTTTAGATCGCGCCAACTTTTTTAAGTGTCGGCTGATTGACTGCACTGCAAAGGCAGCAGTTGGTAGACGTTTGGCAATTGCTCAAAGTGAACTGCAAGCGTTCGATGCAACCGATGCGAAGTTTATTGAGGCCCGGTTCGTCCAATCAAATTTTGTAGATGTAAATCTGACCAATGCTGACCTCAATACCGCAGCGATGGTTCAGACAAAACACGATAAGACAAATTTTTCATCTGCCTTGCTCGAACAAACCTCACTTTTCAATTTAGATTTGCGCACTTGTATTTTTAAAAGTGTGCGAGCACCGCGAATTGTATTGACTTCTTCTAATCTCAGCGGCGTAGACCTGAGCGGTGTTGTTATGACACAAGCGCAGTGTGGCGGAACGAGTTTTGCGCGTGCAAAGATGGAAGGCGCTGACTTTAGTGGCGCAAACTTTATTGATGCAAATATGCAAGCGAGTCAGATGCAAGGTTCGCAACTCACTCTTGCTGCTTTTTTACGCGTGAATATCAGCGATGCGGTTCTAGATGACGCTGTGTTAGATCGCGCTCGCTTTGTGCGCTCCACGTGTCAGCGGACATCTTTTCAGCGAATCCGAGGTGCGAGAACTGTCTGGCATTTGTCAGATTTGCAAGATGCTACGCTGAAGGATTCGACCCTGGTTGAAGCGGACATGATTGGCGCTAATTTGACCGGCGTTGATATGCGCGGCGCTTCGATGCGCGCTGCAAAGCTGGATCGAACCAATAAAGAAGGACTCAAGATAGATTCATCCTCTGTTGCGATGCTGACCACTGCAAACGACGCCTATGCGGACTTTGTCTTGGCGAGTACTTAACCAAAGATAAGAAAATATGGATTACACCGAACTGCAACACTTGACTAAGCCCGACGCTGTGGTGACGCTGGTTCGTACAACAGTGACGGACACCGAGCCTTTGCGAATTAAACGTGGCAATGTCTGTGTCGTGGCACCCAGTTGTTTAATAAAGCCAGACATAGGCGACGTCGTGCTATGCATGATCTCTGATGATGAGGATGCTGCGACGATTTTGTCAGTGGTTGAACGTTTCGAGCCAGCCAATGCCGTAGTACTTGACATACCTTCAGCCCTTGAGATCCGCGTACCATCGTTGTCCTTAACGAGCCAGAAGATCGATGTTCAGGCAGACCGCGTCGATGTCAATGTTGGTGTACTTAAACGATTGGTCGATCGTTTGGATGATGCTGTCGAATTCCTTTCTATGCGAGTTGGGACCTTATTCATGCATGCCAAGCGCAGCATTAAGCGCGTAGATGAGCTGGATGAAACGAAGGCGGGACATTTGCGCTTGGAAAGTCCAACGTTGGTCGAGGTGCACGGCGCTGCGACAGTAGTGAGTGGCGAGGAGCTTATTAAGTTCCAGAGCAAACAAATTCACATGGGCTAGAGCATGGCTGATTCGAACTTAGGTTGGTACTCTTTTAACCCGGTCACTTCTCAGCGAGCTGAGTTTCAAGTGGTCTCGATTGACGGGACTGAACGTCTCGGCGGCGCCTATTGTTTTGATATAGATCTTGTGTCGCCCAATTTTGATCTCGATCTGGGTGAGTTTATTGGTGGTTCTGGGGCGCTTAGCTTGCAACCTTGGGGTGGGTCGATACGTTATTTTCATGGCATCGTCACCCAGGCAGAGCTTGTTAGTGAGATCGCTCAGGGTAAGGCGCTCTACCGGATGCGGCTCGAACCTAAAGTCGTCCGGCTCAGACAGAATATTCAAAACGAAGCCTATCTCGATTCAGTCAACGGGCTCAGCCTCGCAGATTTATTGCAAAAAGTGTTTGATAGACAAGGGCTGCAGTCAGGTCAAGACTATCAAAATCAGCTGGGAACAGCGATCACGAAGCGCAGTTTTGTGATGCAGTACCAAGAGAGCGACTGGGATTTCCTGAATCGTTGGATAGAGTTCGAGGGAGCCTTTTACTATTTTGAGCAAGGTGATGCGCAGGGCACGGAGAAAGTTGTCTTTGTCGACGAAGTGTCATCGCTACCCCAAACCAACCTTGATCTCGAGTATCGACCTGATGGTTCGATCACGATGGACCAGTATTCAAAGGCCTTGATCTCGTTTGGAGAGGTTCGTCAGGGCGTTACCCAGACCGTGAACTTACAAAATTATGATTATCGCCATGCGCAAGACTTGGTTGAGGTATCTGCCTCGGTAAAGTCCCCGGCTTGGGGTACGCATATGTCCTACGGTGATGATCTGCGCAATAATGAACAAGCCAATGCCTACGCTTTGCGTCGTACGCAGGGGCTAGATGTTGCAGCGCATTTTTATAAGGGCCGGGCATTTGCGACGGGTATTGCGGTTGGCGAGACGGTTACGGTAAAAGGTCATCCGCGGAAGCTACTCAACAATACATTTCGAGTGACCTCCGTGAGGCATCGTGGGTCTCAGGCGGGTTTTGGCATGGCGGTCCCAGAAGGTATTGGCCTGACAAACGAGCAAAGCTACTACGTTGCAGAGTTTGAAGCGATTCCCGCGCAGAGCCCCTTCCGTTTGCCACTCAAGACGCCTCGCCCCAAAGTCACGGGATATCTTCCTGCGCAGATTGATTCAGATGACGGCGAGACAGCCGCTCTAGATAAGCATGGGCGCTATAAAGTCCAACTTCTTTACGATATCGCTGCACACGACACGATGAAAGGGTCTGCTTGGGTGCGGGTTGCTTCTCCTTATGAAGGACCTGGTCAATCAGGCGATACAGGCATCCATTTCCCGTTGTCCCGTGGCGCAGAAGTCATGCTTGCTTTTATGGATGGCGATCCAGATCAGCCAGTCATTGTCGGTGTGTTGAATAACTCTCTTACCCCATCGACTGTGAACGACCAGAACAGCACGGTTAATCGCATCGTGAGTCGACTGGGCAATGAAGTCCATTGGGACGATACGGCGCAGACCACTGGCATTCGGATGCAAACATCGAACGGTACGGCCTCAGTATTAATCGGTGCTTTCGGCGGAAAGTTTGGAAAAGGTAAGTCATGATGTTGCTACCAAGTGCTTCATTGAAAAAGGTGAGTTGACATGAGCTGGTCTGATGTCGTTCCAAATTTTGATTCGTTACCCCCTGCGATGCAGGATTGGGTGAAAGCCAACATGCAGTCGCTCGTCGATGCGGCCATGCAAGCCGCACAGCAGATGAATGCCTCGAATGCAGACGCGGCGCACAATTTTGGAATTTCTGCAGGTGGAACGAGTTATTCCTTAACAGGAGCCAATCATTTTTTTGCCGTGCAGGGCGGCTCACAGGAAGTTGTTGGTCAGCTGAAGCAGCAGGTTCTTCAGGGTGGACAAATGACGCTGAACAATCAGGACGATCACACCCAGATTGACGGCTTAGCGACTAAAAGCATTGGAGGTAATTCGTACCTGCAGGTCAAGGGTACCTCGTACGCAAAAATGTCCAGCGAACATAATTCGGTGGAAGAGGACGAGGTCACGCTGATAGGTGGAACCTCGACCAAAATCGTCAGTAACTGGGAAAGCATCCAGATCGGCAGCGGAACTGCGGGTGGAAATGAAATTGTTTCCCAAGAAGAAATATACGGCTCCGAGAACAAGCTTGTTTGGGGCAATGGCTGGGAACGCATTACCGGGTATCGGTACGAGGCTGTTGGCCCTGGCGTGAGTTTGCCCGTTCCGGAGTCTTCACTAAAGGCTGGCGAGACACAGCCGCCCGTGGCCGCAACGACCACATCGACCACCAACAAGAATATCCAGAATGGAATCAAACTTGGTTGGACGACTGTGTCGGGCGCAAGTCCTGCTGGCCTTGCGACAGACATCACCACAACCATATTAGGGGCTAAGCCTAAAACAGTAGACCCCGTCTCCATGGAGCTCATCGGAGGGGACAAGCAAGAGTCTGTTTACGGTGGCGAAACAGTGCTGATCACCGGCATGAGTAAGGAAACTGTTCTGGGTGGAACTAACAACTTCATCAGCGGCAACATGAGTGAACTCAAGATGGGCATGACTAGCGATACCTTGCTCGGTCTTTCCATGGATACGGTCATCGGTATGTCTATGCCGTTTGAGACGCTTACCATGGGGCAGGTGTTGGTTAGCTTGGACGCTGTCGTGTTCAGTGGTGAATCGTCGAGCTTTGAGCTGTCGATGAGCTCGATGAAGATCTTGACGTCCGGTGCAGCAGCTGCGGCGTCCGATGCGGAAGCGGCAGCGGAAGCGGCTGACGCAGTGAAGGATGCCGAGTCGTTTGAAAAAGCGGCCAAGGCTGCAGAAGGTGCAACGGATACCAGCAAACAGTTGGAAGAAGCGACTAAGGCAAGTGAGCAGGCGAGCAAAGCGGCCACTGAGTTGGAAGATGCGTCTAAAGCAGCTGATAAGGCGGCAGAGGCTTCTAAAGCCGCTTCGACCGCGGCAAAAGACTCCAAGACTGCGACATCGGCAGAGAAGGCGGCGGCTGCCGCGAGTGAAGCGGCCGATGTAGATAAGGCAGCCAAAGCAGGGGAAGCTGCGAAGTCCGCTAAGAAAGCAGCAGGCCTTGCGGACGATGCGAAGACTACTGCAAAAGAGGCTGATGAGGCGGCTAAGGCAAGTAAGGCCGCTGACGAGGCTGCTGAAACGAGCGCTAAAGTTGCCGATGAAGCAGAGAAAGCCGCCAAAACACAAGAGGAAGTGCTTGATGCGGCGATGTTGTCCGAATTAGCGACGGCTGACAAGGCCACAGCTGCGGCGGCGAAGGTAAAGGCAGCTGAAACAGCGGCTAAAGCGACCGAGGCAGCTAAGGCGTCTGCGAAGGCCGCAGAAGAGTCTGCGACTGCTGCTGAAGATGCGGCGAAGGCGGCTGAGAAAAGTGCCGAAGCGTCCAAAGAGGTCGAGACAGCGCAGCGCGAAGCCGCGGAGGCTGATAAATTCGCAAGTGAACTTAAAAAGACGATTTCGATCCCAGATAGTTTTCCGGGTGGTGAAAAGGCCTTCACTGCACTAACCAAAGGACCGTTGAATTCGCTGTTGGAGTCGGCAGGGCTATCGAAGAATGCGGTGACTGGACTCAAGGCCGCGGGTAAAGTTGCATTTAAAACTGCGAGCGTGGGTACGGGTGCAAGCGCGGCGTTTGACTCTGCGAAACCGCCAGGCACTGGCAACGATGGCAGCGAGGCTGCAGACAAGGATGCAGCGAACAAACTTCTAGGCGGTGGGGGTGAAGCATGACAACACAACATGCCGGAGCGGCATCTCTGCTGAGTCCGTCGAACTCAGACCGCATAGAGTTTTCTGCCTTGCCGCTTGAGCGGCAGTTAGCGGCTAGCGCTGCCTTTGCTGATCATTTGATGGCTACACGAAGCGTCGATGCGAATATTTCACGTGACACGTTAATTGCTGCATGCCACGAGCTATTGCTTTTGATGCCGCGAGAGGCATTCGATTAAAGCGCCATGCTGACCATCAAGCCCCAGTCGTTGAGCTGTCTTTCTCGTCCGGTCCCTGGGCCGGGTGGGACAACAACGCTTGTCGTGACCGTGATGGCTGGCTTTGAAATGAATGGTGTGCAGCAGACCCTATGCTCTGACCAAAAGCTTTGGAAGGCACTTGCCAGTGTATTGCCTAGCAAAACAGCACCTGACCTAGGCTTTACAAAGCCGCGCGCAGAGTGGCTTGCCTTCGGTCGTATCTACCCTGAAGAATCGCAAGATCGTGTCGCGCAGGCAAGAGTGCTTGTACGTCGTGCGAACAAAGTGCTGTTTGATAAAAAGCTGCAAGCAACCGGAGAGCGCCGCTGGCTAAGTCGCGCCGGGATCGCATGGCCGAGTGAGGCAGCTGTCATCAAAGCTCCCGTGCCGCTAGATTGGACTAAAACCTATGGAGGCCCAGGTCACGGACTCAATCCGTCTGGTGTGGGTCGCTATGCGGGAAGTTGGGTTGACCAAGCAATCCCGCAGATTGAATATGCGGATAATCTAATCAGTTCACCGGACGATACGCCTGCGCCTGCTGGGTTCGGTCCTGTGCCGTTGGATGCACCCGCTCGCTTCAAGCCATTCGGCACGTACGATGCCAAATGGCGCCGTGAGGATTATCCGGCACTACCGAGCGACAGCCCAACAGACGCGTTGATGGTTGGTCCACGGGATCAACAAATGGACGGGGTCTTTTTACCCGGGGATGAGTTTACGTGTGAAGGGATGGCGGATGGCGCGCAAGTACGTCGATGGGTCTTGCCATCGTGGCAGCCGCGCTGCTTTGTACGACGCGCGTCTGATGGCGGCGCGCTTGTTCCTCTTAAGATGCACGCCGATACCGTTTTGTTGATACCGCATGTCGGTATTGCGGGATTGATGTGGCGTGCAAGTATTGCCATTACTGAAAGTGATGCGCACGACGTCAAGTTATTGTTTGCTGCGTTGGAAAATGTGGATGCTCCTCGTCCAATCAGTCATTATTTAGCGCAGTTGGAAGTGCGTAGCGGTGTCCAACAAGATGCTGCGATGGCGATGCTCGATGAAAGCCCTCTTTTGCCGCAAGGGCAGTCGGGCTCGTTATTGCCAGATATACCGCCGGCTGCGAAAGCCCGTATGAAGGCGGCTCAGGATAAGGCGCAGGATGAGCGAGCGCGAGCTCATCAGGATGCATCGCAAAATAGGGATCCGCAAGCATCAAAGGCTGACGCTCAAGCATCGCACTCTGCTTCTACGCAGGGAAATGAAGCGGTTGATATTTCCGAGCAATTAGTCAAAGAGCTGGCTGCTGATAATCCGGACCCGAAGAAGATCGCGGTCCTTGTCAAGCGCGCACGCGAATTGGGTGCAGAGGCCAGAAAGGCATCTATTGAAAAGATTGCGGCGATGACCGCCGAGCATGGCATTGATATTAAGGCGCAGGCTGCTAAAAAGTTAAAAGATTTAACGGCGGGACCACCAATGCGCCGAGCCTTGACGACGCAGAAGTCTATTGAAGAAGGATTCAATCAAGGCGCGCTCGATCGCCTACAGGCTGATAGGTTGCAAAGCGGGTTGAGTAAGACCTTGCTCGCGGCGCAAGAGCGTTATCGCAAGTCGGCGCACTGGATGCCGGAGGCGGGCTCTTTGGCGGAGCCGCAAGAGTTAGGTCGACAAATCCTTGAGTTGGCAAAGAGTGGTCGTTTAGCGCGGCATGCCGCTGGTAGTGACTGGGTAGGAGCCGATCTGTCCAATCGGCAGCTTGATGGCATCAATCTGTCGGGTGCTTTTTTGGACGGTGCAAATTTTGCTGGTGCGTCATTAGTGGGTGCAAACTTAAGTCAAGCAACGTTGTCGCGTGCAAACTTTGCGGGGGCGAATCTTAGTGGTGCGAATTTAAGCGGAGCAAATCTAGGGCGTGCGTTCTTGGGCGATGCCATTTTGGATGATGCTGTGCTGACGCGTGCTGTGTTGGATCAGGCAAATTTGAATGGTGCCCGATTGGTCAGGGCCAACTTACAGTATGCAACCCTGATTGGGATCAACATCGGTCATGCTGACTTCACGCAAGCCAATATGAGTGAGTGCAAGATATTAGGCTTGGATATCGGTGAAGAAAAAGACCCGAGCGCCTTGCTCAAGCAGCCACCGACTGACCTCGCAGCAATGATTCGCCCGATTAACCTGTCCGGTATGCGTGCGACTGGCGTGAGCTTTCATAAGGCAGCGATACTTGGCTGCGAGGCTCACGGCGCACAGTTTGCCAAGGCAGATTTTCTAAATGCCACGTTGGCGCATTGTGATTTGCAAGGTTCGGATTTTTCAGAAGCCAATTTTTCGTCGACAAGTGTGGTGTTGAATTCAACCCTTGCTGGATCGCGGTTTAATAACGCGACGCTGCAAGCGAGTTTTCTGCGGGAAGTCGATCTGAGTAAGTCCGATATGCGAGGCGCCGATTTGGGCAAGAGCTACTTTGGCCTGGCCAATATGACCGAGGTGAACGCGATAGGCGTCAAGGCGGCGAGTGCGCGGTTTGAGCGAACCAATCTGAAGGATGCGACCTTTGCATCCGCAGAGCTGACTGGTGCGTTATTCATGGGTGCCCAGTTGTCTGGCACCAGTTTTGATGACGCCAAGTTGACTTTAAGTGATTTTTCCAAGGCACAATGCGATGCGGGAACCAGCTTTCGCGACGCGATAACCGGGCAAGCCAAAATGCCACGTTCAGAATAGGACCTCAGGGCTTATGTTTGCGAATAATATGATGGTCATGAATATGGGGTTTCCGGACGTCTGTCTGGAGGGACCGATTCCGATTCCGTTTCCGAATATTTCTGAAACGGAAGAGGCAATTCCCACTGCGCCAAATATTCTGATTGAATTCACGCCTGCCCAGACCTTACTATCCTGGGTAGTGATGTCAGAAGGCGATATTGGGTTGGGTGTAGCGAGTGGCATGTGTATGGGGCCGACGATTCCTTTGGTTGGATCTTTTACTGTCCTGGCAGAAGCCATGCCGATGACGCGTATGACGAGTATGAATCTGCAAAATTTGTCGAATTGCCCTGGGTTGTCGCTAGTGCCTGGCCAGTTCACTGTCTTGTGTCTGGCGCCTTAGGGTGCGGGTATTTACAAAGAGCGTATTGATCTATGAATTTCTCTAAGCCCATCTACTGGCGACAAGGCATTTTTCTACAGCCTCAGCATTTTCAATATGCGGATGCCTATCACGACGAGGCGCGCAATCGCCTGTTGAATTTCACCCACCTCAAGGGCGGGGGAGTCTCTGCGTTGCAGTTCTCGCCAGATCGTCTCCAATCAGGCTTCTTGGCTTGTGGTGACTTGCAGGCGATTCTGCCAGATGGGCAGTGGGTCGATCTTCGTTTGAATGCCAGGTTGGCTGATCGTGATATTCGCAACCTGAAGACAGCGGATGGTATTTACCCAGTTGCGATCGGCTTGTTGAAATTAGCGCCAGGCACCCCCGCTGTTGCTGCGAATGGTCTAGACGGTCGCTTTGAGACGGTGGGCTACAGCGAGGAATTACCCGACCTGTATGACGATACGCCGGACTTAGAGGTGGACCGGTTGTGGTTGAGGCTGCGTTATCTGATCGGAGACGAGATCGAGGCCGCGCAAAACATGACTGTGTTGCAAGTCGCTCGCCTGATTGTGGAAGGCGGAGTCATTAGTCTGGACGAAACCTATGCCCCAGCATGTTTGGCATTCGACGATCAAACGGCGTTGGCTAAGCGCGTACGTTTAATTTTTGAAATGTTGCAGGCGCGGTTTGCTCGTCTCGCTGAAATGGCAAGACCATGGCGTATGGACGGCGATTCGATTGATTCGGCATGGCTACGCGATCGAATGGTGCATGCCGAGGTCGCCCAAGCCTTGACTGAGCTCGGTCATCGCATGCAGACCCAGGCTCAGCCAGACCGGCTCTTTGAGTCACTGCTCGTATTGTGCAGTCGCCTATCCGCAATCGGTGGCATTAAGCGTCCTGATTTGCCAGCATGGGATCGGGATGATCCTTACCGTGCATTCGATCGTGTTGGAATCGTTGTGCAAGGGTTGCTGGATCAACTGCATAGCGGACCGGATAGCGTGGCGTTGTTCAAACTCCGGGAAGGATGGTTTGAGGCTCACGTGCCCTCTACTGCTCGTGTAGGAGAACATGCTGTTTATCTGATTCTGCAGCAAGTTAGCGAGACGGGGTTAGTGCAGGCTTCGCCCGCGAAGCTTGCATCCCTGACTCGCATTGAGACTGTGGTGAGTCGTGCCCTACCAGGCGTGCCGCTTGAGCGTGTTGAGCGTGTGCCCTACGGTGTCGGGGATGCCCCAGACACTGCAGTTTGGCGTATTGATACTAAGGATGCACTCTGGAAAGAGGCGAATGCAAGCGGTACCATTTGTCTGCACTGGCTCGGTTTGCCAAAGACTGCACGCGCCTTGTTAGTATACTTTCGCGCATAATGGTCTCGTTTGTCATGAAAAAGAGGGTCTATTGATGTCTCGATCGTCGGCTCGCCAAGGTAGCCCCTGGTTGCGACTCTGTGCGCGGGGTATGCAATGTTTGGCGATGTTAGCGCTGTTGCCAGCCTGCTCGTCGGTGAACTCCATGCTGGGTGGGAATACATCCAAACAGGCCTTGGCAGACATCAAGTACAGCGCTGATCCGCGCGGTTTGCGCATGGACATTCATGCGAGCAAAAGTCTCAATGTGGTCAGCGGTACGCCTTACGCACTAACGATTGCCGTGATTCAGTCGAACAATCCAAAAGCAGCACTCAAGCTCGCAAATAATGCAGCTGAACTGGATCAATTGTTGACCGGCGTCCCATCGACTGATCCCGCTATCCTCTCGGTCGACCGGTTTGTTGTGCAGCCTGGAGCAATCGACACATTGGTATTGGCGCGTCGGCAAGAAGCACAAGTCGTGCTCGTGTACGCTGGCTACTACAACTCTCCGGTCACGCAGCGCGTTCGAATGCTCGAGGTTCCGATTTTCGTTGATAAGTCAGGCGTCTTTGTGACGACATATGCAGCATCACCTGCCGTGATGAACCTCTCACTGGTGTTATCTGAAGTGATGGTTGAAGAGTTGAGCTTGTTGGGCCCCTCACCATTTGTATTCCCTAATCCTGACAACAACATGCTCAATGGTGGGCGACCAACGCCGGATCCGGCCGGAGACAAGGTGATGCAGCTATGAGTGTCACCGAGTCGTCTCTCTATCAGCAACGTACGCAGTTCTGTCAGCCATACGTCGAGTTCATGACTCAGGTTGCGATGCTGATTTCGTCTCGCAAACTCAGTCCCACTGCTCTCAGCACCCACCTGCGGCGACAGTTGGAGCGTGTGAAAGCGTATGGCCTGCAAGCCAAGCAAGATCCGATCGCCGTCGAAGAGGCGTTATTTGCGGTCTGCGCCTGGGCGGACGAGCAGATCATGAACGCGCAGTGGGAGGGCGTTTCAGAATACTGGTCTCAGACCTTGCTCCAGATGGAGTACTTTAAAACTAACTTGGCCGGCGAGTTGTTTTTTGAGCGAATGGATAATTTGCCGACTGAGGCTATTCCTGCACAAAGTGTGTACGCGATTTGCTTGGCTAACGGGTTCAAGGGCAAGTATGTGTTTAATTTGTCGGTTGAAGAACTCGAAACCAAGCGCCAACAGGCCATTAATGGTGCTCTCATTGATGTGGGCTTAATCAACCCTGGGGCGCAAACATTTCCGAGTATCGCGGAGTTGTCTGATGCGAGACCAGCGCCGCCGACTAACTGGCGGCGCTACCTGCCAATCAGCATTTCCTTGCTTTTGCTTGCCATTTTGGCGTTGATATTGGCAGGTGTGTTGCAACTAAACGTCGCATTGATCCTAGGTCGATGGTTTTAGTCCAAATAAATACAAAAAAATCATGTAGTTAGGCACTAATTCTGATACAGTTTCGAGAAATCGTAAGGGGTTTCTCGACCACCGTACAGGTATGCTCAAAAAAGTTCTGCGTTTTTTCGCCATAGCCTTGGTGCTCATGGTCTTGTTGGCTTTAGGTTGGGGCTGCCAGATTTTTTTTGGTTTCCCTGCTGGAAGCATGTGGCTTTGGCCGACCTTGCCGCTACTCACGTGGTTGCTGGTTAGCTTGGCACGAAGGTTCTATGTACGTTATCGGGCCCAACAACGCTTAAGAACTCGCCCGGCGCTACAACAAACCTTGCTACCAGATGATGAGTGGGTCGCGCAGGTACGTTCCTTTCTCTCTGTAACCCAAAGTCTCGATAAGACGCCTCTGGGTGATCATCGTTTGCACTTTGTGTTGGGCCTCTCTGGCGCGGGGAAAACCACTCTGCTAGAGCAGGCCGCTTCAGGAAGCTATCTTGGGCGCACGCCACAAGTCGCAAAAGCACAACCCACGCAATCATGCCATCTGTCGTTCCTAGACACTGGGATTGCCGTTGAAATTTCGGGTCAGCACATTGACCCGAACAAAGACGCGGCCATGTGTGATACCGATTGGCAGAAATTACTGCGCAGTATGAGTGCGGACATCTCCCCGGGGCAGTGTGCGGGCATTATTGTTTGTATCAGTGCGGAGCAGCTCAGGCCTAACCAGTTAGGGCATACAAGCGCTGGCCTACAGTTGACGCGCCAGCGTATCAACGACTTGATGGATCTCGCGCGTCGGCGCCTCCCTGTGTACGTGATGCTCACGCAGGTTGATCAGCTTGAAGGCGTCAACACCTTAATGCAACAACTCCCGACGAGCTTGTTGCAGCAGTCAGCGGGTGCTCTGCTTCCTTATGACACCAAGTTAGCCACGACGTACGTTCGACAGTCGGTTGATGAGCTAGCGCGTTACTTACCTTGGCTTGCGCTGCGGGCCTCGGGGCAAGGTATTGCACACGCAGCTCAGTCCGGGCTAATTGCATCGCGTGACATTCGTTCGCTGCAAGCGCCTCTTGAGACCGCGCTTATGGCACTGTTTGGTGCCTCCCCGTACCATGAGCCTCCTGTCTATCGTGGACTGTTTTTATCTGGTCTTCAACCAGAAAAGCTTAAATCAGATAGTGAAGAGCGATCGTTGCAACAAACCTTGGCCTTTGGGCCTTCGGTGTTTGAGCAAGTGCTACGCCATGACAAAGTTTCACGGCCGCTGTCAGTGTATGAGAAGCGTCGTCAGCAACATATTCGCCTAGCTTGGGCTGGTTACTATGCAGCAGTAGGTTGTGTAACTGCTTGGTTGATTGCAGGCTTTTTCCACGAAATGGGTGAGCTCAGGGATATTGGTAATTTTAAATTAGCCGAAGTGCAATCATCTGATTCGGTTGACAAACACGTGCAGGCAATTCGTGCGACACGACCTCAAGTAACGTGGCTGATTAACCAAAGCGAAAACGATTGGAATTTCTTGCTGCCATTCTCTGGTGTTTCAGGCAATTTAGAAAACAAGTTAAAAGAGAACTTTATTAATGTTTATCGTCGATATCAAGTGGACGTATTCGATAAACGTTTTTGGGCGGTGCTTGACTCCCATAAGAGGAGCGCAGGTCTTGTACACGGCTTAGCGATTGACTACACGGTCAGTCGCGTTGCCTTAGTGACAGCAGCTAAGGATGGGATGCCCCTCAGCAGACTGCGCGAGCTTCCAACGCCCACAGTTAATGCGAGTCAATATCTAGTCCCTGAGCTTAGGGAATTTGACGCAGATATTATTAACGATCTCTTTGTCTACTTTGCGGCTTGGGACACGAAAGAAAATCTACAACATCGTTTAGAAAATTTTCGGGCATTGATGGATGATATCTCTCGTAGAGATAAGAGTCTGTCATGGCTAATTGAGTGGGTAGCACAACAGCCGAGCGTGAGTGATATCAATCTCGTTGAGTTTTGGAATCCGACGGAAGCGCCATCTGAAACCAAAGTCTTGGGCGCATATACGATAGCAGGATACAAAGCGATTGTTGACTTTCTAGCCAAGGTTAATCAAGTAAGAGTCCTGCGTGAAATTTATCAACCAAAAGAAGACGCCTTTTGGGAAAACTACAACATTCAGCGCGAAATTGCCTGGAAGAACTTTGTATTGCAATTTCCTAATGGTCGAGGCTTGCTTAAGACCGAAACTGACTGGCTTGAACTGCTGACAACATTTAGCAGTCCCAGCAGTCCATTTGTTCGAATTGAAGATCGGTTAATAGCCGAATTTCCAGATGACAAGCTCTTGGTCCGACCCTCTTGGATTGAGTCGGTCGAGGTACTACGGTCAATCAGAAAGGCATCTGCTAACAGTTCGATTATTGGAAGTGTGGTTGGGAAAATCGACACAGTGCAGTCTTCCGCACCACTGGTGTTTGGCAAGGCCGGCAAGGCGGTCCTTTCCTCAACAACAATACAAAATGAAAAGAACCTCTTGAATGCCAGCAAGCTTTACGCGGCAGTCAATCAGTCGTTATCAAAGGCCGTGAGTGAAGTATTGGTCGCACCAGGAAAAGCTGCCTCTGTCGCGATGGACTTTAGTGTGATTGGACGCGACCCAACAGTTAAAGAGTCGAATCTACGCGACGCATTTAACGCAATGAAACGGTTGCAGGACCTATTGGGTGCGCGTAACCAGCCTGCAAACGAGCCGGTATGGGCACTCTTGCGCGGCGAGCTTGTGACGACAACTGCTTACGCTTACCTAAACGCGGCATGCACGATGCAAGCAGAATGGGAAAGTCAAGTTTTGTCCGTCGCTCAGTTAGCAACAGATGATGAAAGTCTCTACGAAAAACTGACGGGCAATGACGGGGTGTTGTGGCCCTTCTTGGATAAGACGGCTAAGCCTTTTCTCTTACAAAACGCAACAGGTTACGCGAAGGCATATGCCTTTAATTGGATGTTGCCTTGGGAGCGCGACTTTCTTACGTTTGTAAATCGTGCCGCGACTGAGAAAAGAGTGCGTGATGCGGCCGCAAAGAAATTGGAGTTACAAGCCAAACTGGATGAGACACGTGCCGATGCGCGTATTAAAGCGATAGATGCTCGAGTGCCTAAAATAGACGCGGATGCTGATAAGTTTAATCAAGCGTTGTTTAATGTCACCGTTGCGTCCTTCCCTGTCAGAGCTAATCTTGATGCCGTGATCCAGCCCTACGGTGCAACAATCGCAATGAATTGTGCGAAGGCGCCTCAGAAACTCACGCAGTTGAATTTTTCGACGTCGCAAACATTCACTTGGAATGCCCCCACCTGTGGCAACACAGAACTAAAAATCCTTGTTGATAACCTGACGCTTTCTGTTCAGTGGGAAGGTGAGTTTGGCTTTGACAGGTTTCTGCAGGACTTCCGAGATGGCAAGAAGCAATTTACAGCGCAAGATTTCCCTGAGCAAAAAGCTGCTTTGGCAGCGCTAGGCATTAAGAATATTGAAGTAATTTTTAAAATAGCCGGCGGCGCTGTCATGCAAAAAGCGGTGGCAAAGCATGAGTCCGAAGCTGCTGAAAAAACGGCTCTCGTCGCAGAGAAAGCTCGACTCGAGCAGGCACAGAGCGCCCGTACCGAGCAGAAGCTAACGAATCAAATTAACGCACTTTCCACGCCACCGGCGCAGAAGCCTGTGTTACCTTCAAAGTCTGTTACCTGCTCTCTGTAAGGCCCCGACATGGCGATCGACTTTCAGTCATTACTTCTTCCTATTTCTGCCGAAAGCCCAGGCGGCATAGAGCCGCGCGAAACACCGCAATATGAGGCGATCTACGCAGAGATTGAGCTGTTGACCAGCGTGTCGGCTGACAGGCTGCCTGACTGGCCTAAGATCGAGACACAAGCTATTGACCTCTTCAAGACCACATCAAAAGACTTTTTGGTGGGCGCATGGCTGTCGGCAGCTTGGGTAGAGAAGTCTGGAGTAGAGGGCTTGTCTGCCGCTCTTGGTTTGTTTGATGGTTTGATCCAAGGGTTTTGGCAGACGGCTTTCCCTCCCATCAAGCGGTTACGCGGACGACGCAATGCATTGCTGTGGTTTACGGATCGGATTACAGCATGGCTGAACGGCGCTACGCTGCCGGGGATGCCCCAAGAGTTGCATGACGCCCTCGTTTCGCGCATTAAGGCTATTGATAAGGGATTAGCAGACTCAGATCCTGAAGCGCCATCACTCAACGAATTGATCGCGTTGATTGAACGCTTAGATGTTATCGCGCAAGCACCAGCGGCTCAACCGCCCGCTGCCGATGGAGCAGCCACTGGGACTTCGGTATCTCCTCAGGCAACTTCGACTTCAACTGCCGGTGCTTCAGCACAACAGGTATCGACTGGTCCTCAACTGAGTGGACTCGATAAAATTTCAAGCACGGATGACTTAGTCGCAGCATTGGGTCCGGTGCTCGCTTATCTCGGCGAAGCCAGTCAAAAGATGATGGAGCTTGATCCTTTCAATGCAATGGCAATTGGATTGAATCGGTTGAGTGCACGGGGGAGCCTGTTGACCTTGCCCCAGGCGCAAGGTCAGGCAACGCTGATTGCACCTCCGCCACTTGCGGATATGCAAAGCTTCGAGACTGTTTGCAGCGCTGGTAACCCTGAGGGAGTAGTCGCATTTTGTGAAGGCAGACTTGCAACGTATCCGTTTTGGCTTGATTTGGATCGACAGGCTGCGCTGGCATATGGTGCGATGGGTTCAAAAGCAACGAGCATGCGCGAGTCTATCGTTGATGAGGTGCTGGCGTTTTTAAAGCGTTTGCCAGGTGTTGAGCGCTTGACGTTTTCTGACGGTACGCCGTTTGCTGATGATGCGACCAAAGCGTGGATTGCGAATTGCCATGCTGAACGGGCAGGAGGCGCCCCAAGTGATCGTTTCGATGAAGCGAAGCAACGTGCGAACGCAGCATCTGGTGCAGATGGTCCTGAAGCGGGTATTGGTGCCTTGCAAGAATTTATCTCGAACACTCGTTCGGGAAGAGATCAGTTTCGAGCCCGCTTAGTGCTCGCTGAATTGGCAATGGGGCTCAAGCGAGATGTTGACGCACAGCCCTTTGTCGATCCGTTGTTAGACGAGTGCGCGCGATTGAATTTAGCGTATTGGGAACCCGAGCTTGCTCTTGCTGCGTGGAGTCTGAAGCTGCGTGCTGCACGTGCGGTAGCCAAACAACTAGAAGATTCACCGGATACGGAAAAATTGGCGGCGATTCATTTAGTGATACAAAACGCCTTGCAGCAAATGTCTACACTCGATTTCGCAGAGACAATGCGGCAAATTTAGTCGATTCACCGATAGAGGCGCTCTAGTATGTCAATCAAGGGCTATCTTCTTGCGAGCTTGTGTCTATTCCCTTTATTAGTCTTCGGTCAGCCGCAACCTCCTTGCCTACGCGCGACCGAAGCTTGTACAGAGTGGGTCAATTTGGACGAAGGTCCTCAGCGTGGGCGCATCTATCGCACCTATGCACTCACTCAGCCTAATATTCAGATTGAACATGCTGTGATCGCGATTCATGGCCAAGGTCGCAACGCGGACGGGTATTTCCGTCATGCTTTGGCCGGAGCTTTCTTAGCTGACGCATTACAAAATACCTTAGTGATATCGCCGCGCTTCGCCTCGAATGAGGGCAAGAGCTGCCGAGACAAACTTGACACCGACGAAGTCGGCTGGATATGCCTTGGTCCAGCGAGTTGGCGCAGTGGGGGCGAGCAAGCCACTCCAGGTACAAAAAAATTCAACTCTTTCGACTTCATGGACGCCATCGTGGAGCGTCTGGCAGATCGTCAAATGTTTCCAAACCTACGTACGATTGTCATCGCTGGGCATTCTGCAGGTGGGCAGTATGTCGGTCGCTATCAAATGACGAATCGTATCCATGAGCAGCTACGGACAGAAAAGAATATACAAATCACTTACGTTGTAGGCAATCCGTCTTCATACACATACCCAGACGCATTACGGCCCACGCGTTTTGCACTGCCGTCCAATATCAGTGCCGCAGCCCCGGGTTTCGTCCCTGCAATGCCAGCCCAACCACAGGCGCCGTTTGTCGCCTATGCAGATGCGGCAGGTTGCACAAACTTCAATAGTTGGCCCTATGGGCTTAAAGACAAGGTAGGCGCGGCGAGCAAGGTATCAGACGAACAGCTCAAACAGCATCTTGCATCTCGCCCTGTAAGCTTCTTGTTGGGAGAGTTAGACATTCTGCCGCTGTATGGTTTTGACAGCTCGTGTGCAGCAATGGCCCAGGGCCCGACTCGCCTAGCCCGCGGTCTCGCGTACGTAAGCTTTGTAAATGAAACATTAAAAAGTAATCACTCTGCGGTATGGGTGCCTGCCTGCGGTCACGATGCGCGGTGCATGTTTAGTGCCGAAAAATCTTTGCCTTACCTGTTTCTTCAATAAGCACTTATGACAACTCTCGCAAGCGAAACAGATTCTTTTAAGCAGCGTATATCGAAAGTCGTCTTTGAGTCAGATACTCGAGCTGGAAGACGATTCGATAAGATCTTGTTTGTGGCGATCATTGTTTCCGTTGCTGTTGTAGTCTTGGCAAGTGTCGATACGATTGCTAAAAAGTACGCAAGCATCTTGTCTGCATTAGAGTGGTTATTTACGATTGCCTTCACCTTAGAATATTTGGTTCGTGTGTATTGCGCTCCTGATCGGCGGCAATACATGCTAAGTTTCTTTGGGATCATCGACCTCCTTGCGGTCGTACCAACCTATCTCGCGTTGATTTTTCCCGAACTGCACTCACTGATTGATGTCCGAGTGCTGCGCTTGATCCGTATTTTTCGGGTGTTTAAGCTTACGGCTTATTCATCTGAGTACACGCATTTAGCGCAGGCATTTGTCGCTAGCAAAAGAAAGATCTTGGTGTTTCTTTCCGTCGTGTTGATGGTGGTGATGGTGATGGGTACGTTGATGTACATCATTGAAGGTCCCGAGCACGGGTACACCAGCATTCCTACGGGGATTTATTGGGCAATTACTACAATGACAACCGTAGGCTTTGGCGATATCGCACCACAAACCGACTTGGGACGATTCCTCTCATCGGTCATGATGTTGATCGGGTGGGGGACATTGGCTGTTCCAACAGGGATTGTTACAGCTGAAATGTCCGTGCACACCAAAAGGGCACGCGATAAAAAGACGTGCCCTCAGTGTTTGCGTACCAACTTAAAGCCATACGATAAATTTTGTGGAACCTGCGGTCACACAGTCGATGTAACGACCCATACGTAATTAGGATCGGAGCCGACATATGGAACATCGATCGGCAAATCGGATATATCTCACATCAGACGCCATCTTAGTGTGCGGCTGTTTGAGAAAATAAATTGATGACCAACACTCCACCAATGATCATGGCAATCCCGATAAGCGCTGGCATATCGAGTTTTTGACCGAGCCATAACCACCCCACCAGTCCGACAAGAGCCACTCCGACGCCAGACCATATCGCGTAGGCGATTGAGATCGGCATATGGTTGAGAACTTTCGACAAGAAGTAAAACGCAGCACCGTAGCCCACGACGACGAGAACCGAAGGGAAGAGCCGAGTGAATCCTTCGCTAAACTTCAGAGCGGTCGTCGCCATTACTTCGGCCCCAATCGCGATCGATAGATACAGCCAAACCATATTGCATTCCTTTTCAGGACCGAAGGTATAGTCTTACGTTCTTACTTGGCCAGGGGGTTGGGCGTTGCTTCGCCTAGCTTACGTAAGGTGTTCCTTTCGTTTCTGACGGGCGGTGTTTACGAGCTGCGACATGCCAAGCAAAATCGAAATTGACCATCCAAAGGCGATCATTCCACTGAGTGCAATGACAACCATCACCAGATCCCAGCTGAGTGGTAAGGGGTTAGTGCCAAAACCTAAGGTTGTGTAGGTACTGCCTGCAAAGAACATGGCTTGATGCTCGTTCGCGATAAGGCCAAAATAGTAGAGTGCACATCCCCAGATATATATCTCGAGCAAATGCGATAGCGCCAAAACAAAGGCCGTCACATAAAAGACAGGCTGTACCCAACCATAGCGTTTGGCCTCAATCAATGCATCCGCGATCGCTTCATATTGCCGTGTCACTAAAAACATGTAGCTGGCATGGACAATAAGAATTAAGAAAAGCATCGCGCCGCTAAATAAAAGCGCATCTGTATTGAAAACGAATTCTGATGAGTTGGTTAGCATTTTTTAGTCAATTAGCTTTTGGATATAACTTTCTTCTATAGTTCAGCAATTTATCGCAGATCGTTCAGAATGAAAACCTAATAGATAAATATACACATGAAAGTTCGATTTCCCTCGAATGGGGGTAGGATAAGATGTAAGGTCTTCATCCATCGGTAAGTAGGAAAGCTAAATGTCCAGCACCAAACAAGGTCTTGAAAGTGTAGCGGTCAAAAGGCTTCAAGAACTACATGGTTATAACGAGTTGCCGTTCACGGATAGCAAATCACTTTTGCGTACGGTGACTCAAGTACTGACAGAGCCAATGTGATGCAAAGACCTCTGCGCAAAACGTCATAGATTATTTTGATTGTTTTAAAAATTAGAAAACTTCTTTGATATTTCGTAACGCATTGACTGCTAGCTCTAAGTCTTTGTGACTGAGCTTTTCAAAAGCCTGCTCCAGGTATCTGAGATGTTTAGGGAAAACCTTTTTGAATAAACTATCACCGGACTCGGTGAGCCCGATTTTGTAGCTGCGACCGTCGTCAGCATTTGGGATTTTTTCAATCAGGCCCCTCGTTTCAAGTCTTTCTAGAACACCGGTCATCGTGCCCTTCAGTATCAGCGTTTTTTCTCCCAGTTCTTTGCAAGTCATCGGCGGCTGATTGCCAAGAGTTGCGATCACATCGAATTGAGTTGCCGTGAGACCGAGTTCTTTGACGTGCTTTGTTGAGAAACTTTCGAATGCCTGGTAGGTTGAAACCAGCTCCTTGATCAGTGAGAGGGAGTTCATTGGCAGCTACCCCAAAAGTTAGTGTGGCGCCAAATCAAAAAACAGCAACTCTGCCTGTTGGCCGTTTGAGACGATAATTTTCTCTTCATCAGAAATCATGATTGCATCACCAGCAGTCAGCTCTAAGCCATTGACCTGAATTGATCCAGAAATCAAATGTACGTATCCTTTGCGATTTATTCCCAAAGCAAGTTCAGCTCTTTGTGTACCATCAAATAATCCAGCGTAAAGTCTTGCGTCTGCATGGATTTCAATCGAACCATTCTCACCCGTTGGTGATGCGACAAGACGCAATGCGCCTTGTTTTTCTATTTGTGGAATCGTTTTTTGCTCGTAACCAGGGGCGATACCTTTAGTGGAAGGCTCGATCCAGATTTGAAAAAAATGCGTCTGTTGATTGGCTGCATGATTGAATTCGCTATGCACAACACCTGTACCAGCGCTCATCCGCTGAATGTCGCCAGGCGGGATTCCTTTGACATTACCCAGACTGTCTTGGTGTGCGAGCTCACCTGATAGAACGTAACTAATGATCTCCATGTCGCGGTGGCCATGTTGCCCAAACCCACGACCCGGCTCGATCCTGTCCTCGTTGATTACTCTCAAATTACCCCAACCCATAAATTCTGGGTCATAGTAATTCGCGAAAGAAAACGAGTGATAGCTTTTGAGCCACCCATGGTCAGCGTAACCACGTTCGTCGGACTTTCGTATTCGTAACATTTGAGATTCCTATTATTTATTTGTTGGACTGTGCACCATCAATCCCAAACTTTCCCGATCCTGTGGATGCCAAAATGAGCAATCCACCAACAACTGCGATATTTTTGAAGAATAACAGTTGAGCAACAAACGCTTGATCTGCTGGTGCCGTCCAGTATGCATGTCCAATAACAGATGCGATGAAGGTATATATGGCAAGGCCGATCGATGCCAAGGCGGTCCGAAAACCGAGCAGTATGGCGATGCTGCCTAGTATTTCAACTGCAATTACGGCCCCAGTTGTGAAGCCAGGGGTAGTGATACCTAGGGATCCAAAGTAAGAGTCAAAGAAAGTTTAAAATATAGTCTGCATGCGTACTATTATAGTTCGAGTGCGTACTAACTGCAATTGCCTCTTTTTCAAATTGAATGCTTGCGTGTTTTAGATGAAATTGGGAATTTGGCGTTTAGTTTTTTGGCGCACGCTCAGCGCATACTGTTAAGCCACTTTATTCTGTGGTGGTTGAACCGCAGCCAGTAGCCCACACACCGGACTCGTTAATGGAGTAACGCCATTTTTAACGAGAAGGGCAGCTCCAGCCATTGATGCTTGTGCTAACGCAACAACGTTGGCACCTTGCGCATAGGCGTTATCTGCTGCAGCAGCAATTGCTAAAAAATATTCATTTACATCCCCAGCCTTAAATAGACCCCATATGTTTGGGATGAGCTGGATTTCTACGGATGACTCTTTACCGGCATTCGCGTTTAGGAAAAGTTCAGACGTAGGCTTGATGGTCGTCTCAACAGCGCAAAGTACGACGATGCGACCACCTTGCGATATTGCTTGTTCTGCCAAGGCTTCATCGACGCGTATGACAGGCGTACGGGTTGCCGCTGACATGCCGTAAACGGATGGGCCCAGCGTTGAGCAAGTCAAGAGGACTGCATCGTGATCATTGCAGAAGCTTCGAAGAGCAGTTTGTGTTTGTTCAGTTAATTCCGCAGTTAAGCCCCCCGCTTTTTCGGCGGCACTTAACAAATCAGATCTAACTATATGGCTTATCTGAAGCGAATCGAGCTGGAGACCTTTTGCGGCTTCATCAAATACGGCGATGTTACTGTCGGCCGTATGTAGGCAGGCGATTCGCATAGCAATCCTAAGTTGATATTCATGACCGGATTCTAGTGTTGCAGAGTATTGGCACTCGTCAGAGACTGCAACATTTTTTTGAACTCTGGCGAGGTCTTTAGTGAGTTCTTTCCTGCGGCAATGAGTTCATCGACTTGATTCTGCGGCAAATAGAATCTTGTCGCTATTTTTAAAAGACGATCTCGCAACTTTGAATCTGAAATTGCCTTGAGCGAAAGCTCAATGACATGTAGCTCTGAGTCTTTAGTAAAGATGCTGTGTTGCTTGTTCATCTCCGGGCTCTTGAGTTGCTCAGTCCATACGCGGGCTGATACCCGCAACATTTCGAGCGTCTCTGCAGAGGTTCTTAGTCCTCGGCTAAACCGCATGGCACCAATCACATCCATGAGATTCGGCGTTTTATTCACTTGATCGATATCTTCTGGCGGAACAATTTCCGCGCTGATGATTACAAATACCATCCGCTTGATGGAATGGGGCGGAGCATCTCGGACCAGAGCGTTGATATTATCGCCCATTGAAACGCGGTCAAGGATAGAGCGAAGCCCTAGGTTGTCCGACACAGCGCCATCGACCAAATGAATGTATGGTCGCGCGATCGCGTCTAAATATGTGAGCTTATCTGAATACAGTTGACTGATTCGAGAATCAATCGGCGCATCTGGATTTCGATAAATTGTCGTGGTGTTCGGGCACAAATCGGTTGTTGAGTAATTCTTTAAAGAGACAGGGCTTAACAAAAAAGGTACAGCAGATGACGCGCCGGCGGCAAACGATAGCGGCGTTGAGGCTAGGTCTGAGCAGATCAGAGAAAATTGCTCCGGCGTAAATTGAAAACCTCTTGACCTAGACAAATCCGTTGCCGAAAGTAATAGCCGAGGCCGTAAGGGTAAGTCAGCAAATGTCTTATCTTCAAAAAGTTCATTTAAGTGATCAATCAGTAAATGACCTCGCCCATAATTCGGAGAAGTCAGGCGTACCAAATTGGTTGGAGCAAAAATGCTACTAACAAGATGGGTCTGAAAGTCTTGATAAAGAAACTTTTCCTTAAACGCCGGGAAGGTGCCATCTCCGTAAAGAGTTGCATAGGTTGCTAAGATACCCCCGCCAGATACTCCACTGATTAAATCTATTTCTGAGAATAGATCAGTGTTTTGCCCTTCCCACACAATCTGTGTTTCTTTAAGTCCTTCCAAGACGCCATAGGCAAATGCTGCGGCACGCATGCCCCCGCCGGAGACAGTGACGACTAATACCAGCGAGTCACTGACTTCGTGTCTGTAGCGGATGTCGGTGCCGAGGTGGACTTCCGATGGTACCTGCCACGCTTGAGCAGGCTCATTCGTCCATGGCGTATAACTTGATGCACCAAATTTCAGGCCAATAAACGCTAGTACGAGTACTAGCGCAGTCCATAAAGCTTTACGCATTATTTGAGCAGAGGGATCAACCGAAGTGATTTGCTATTCATGTCCGCGTCAGTGAAACCGACACTCAATACTCCAGGGTTCTCGAATGAACGAATATTGTAGGTTTTGGTCTTTAGGTTTGCGACAACAGTCCATTCTGTGAATTCATAGGAATTCACGCCGCCACCATAGCCGCTTGAGCTATCAAGATGAATCGCACCGAAGGGGATATCAAAGTTGTTCATGATGTGCCAAGCTCGACGCTCTTGCAGGTCTGTTGTCGCTGCAGGGGTATTCATGACAATGGTGGACGCACGCACAAATCGGTCTGGGCTTAAAAAGCTACCTGGAAGGCCATGCAGACCGTTACCAGAGCTCGCCGCTAAAAATTTCTGCTTGTTGTATTCCATCGGCTTTTTGTCCGTACCGCTTAAGTTTGCATAATTGCCGATATTTTGTAGGTGCCAAGAAAACGCAGGGTCGTTTGTCATTGTGCCGATGACGTTGTCTGTCATGACGAGCTTGCCATCCAGATACTCAACGACCAAGCTTCCACCCGAGCTGTCGTGCAGTGTCATGCGTGATTTCGCAACACCGCCCCATTCTTTTAGTGGTGAGCTATTTACAAACATTTTTGGAAGAGCATCTTTGACTTCGGCAACGTTCGCGAAATTGGTTAAGACATAGATCAGTAACTGTTGCGAAGCGATGCTATTGGCGGACTCTGCCTGAGTTGGAGTCTGATACTGTGCCGTGTTGGGTGCATTGAGTAAACCACCTGCCAGTCCGACTTCGTTCATGCCGTCAACGTAAACGGGCAGGCCTAATACGTTAGCGCCGATGACGGAATATTTCGATACCCAGTTTTTGCCAGTTCCGGAAGCGCCATCAATGCCGACACCCTGTAGCGCATAGCCTCGGGGTGTGATCATAATCGCCGACTTCAACGGGATACCGAATTCCATCGTTCTCCCATACACGCGACCATTATCTGTGCCGTTCAAGACGATAGACGTACAAGCTTGGGCCAGAGTGCTACCGAAGAACGTGAGTAGTACGAACCAGATTTTTAGTCTCATGGATTGACTCCTAGGTTAAGTAAAGTGGACCAATACGACGGATACGTCAAACGTCACGGCGGACTAATGCGAGCAAGCTACCGAGTCCGATCATTATTGATCCAGATAAATAGTTAATTATCTTAGCATTTGGTGTGCGAACTATATTCGACTTTATTAGCCTGTGGGCTAGCAATACTGCAATAACGTCGACCAGAGTATTGAGAGCGACGCAAATACAACCCAGTGTCACGAGTTGTGGCAACAGAGGCTGATCGGACGTGACGAATTGAGGCAAAAATGCAAGGAAAAATAACGCTGTCTTGATATTCAACGTTTCAACGACGATACCTTCTAATAGAGCGCGTCGACTGCCTTGTGGATCAATGGATTCGGTTGGCAAGGGCAAGTTTGGACGTAACCACATCCGGACGCCAAGGTAGATTAAATATGCAGCACCAACGTACTTCAGCAAACTAAAGGCAATCGCTGATTGAGCGATGATAAGGGATACACCTAGCGCTGAAGCAAGGACATGTATCAGTCCTCCCAAGCCGGTCCCAATACACGATGCTAAGCCTTCTGCACGTCCACCAGAAATTGTTCTCGCCACCACATAGGCTATGCCTGGTCCTGGAGTGACCGCCAGAACTGTTGCGGCGATCAAGAAGGGGACAAGCGTCATTATTTCAGCTTATAGCCGGCGTGACAGGCGACACAGGCTTGAGTGGTCTTGCTTAATAGCAACATGGCTGGTTTGATATCGCCCGTCGCACTGGTGTTTTGAATCTCGATGGCGAATTGACTTGCAGTTCGATGCACCTGAGCCCCAATCTCTTGCATCCCCTTCGGCATGTACACTGAATTTTCTTTGGCGTTAGGCATAGCTTGAGGTCTAGAAATTTATTGTTTTTGAGAATGGCAAAATTGGGTAATGTTCACTTTAAACTAAATGCAGCACAATATTCGATTAATAGGGCAATAAATTCTTACAGATCCATGTATGCAGGCTGACCGGACACACAAATATCGCGCAGCTATATGCCCGAACATCTTTGATGCATTTTCCGATACAGATTTCCTATTGCCGCTTGTTCTAGGAAATCTGCTGTCAGAAAACTTGTGGGCTCTCAGCATTCGAATACAACAAAAAATTGCGGAACGAAGGGCCAACAATGAAGTGGCACAGATTGATAATGAGGATTCGCTCGAGTTTGTCAGAGCAATTCAGCAGCAACTCGATCGGCAGTTTAAGCATCTGCACCCTAATGAAGTAGCGACCATATATGGCGAACTTGATCTGTCAGACGAACGCATTCGAATAGGGAAAGTCTCGGTAGACCGAACATTGGACCTAATAGAAGCGAATTTCAAGCAACGGATGTCGGATGATAGTCCGGCTGCACAGGCGTTAAGTCTGCTGCTTGAGCGCATCAAACAAGACCGCTTCCCTGCTTTTTTTTATACGAATTTCGATGTGGTGAAAGCAAATCGAGGTCTTCTGGGGCGTCGCTCTAGTGCTCCGCTTGGACTCACCTCATGTCTAGACGAGGTGGCAATTTTTGCTGCACTGGCTATGACTATGCCAGAGCAATCCATCTCGAATGTCGTTGGTCTTGCGAGCGCATCGCATTACACCGCGTTCGGTTGGACGAATCTTGGCGAGCCTTGGTGGCTCTATGGAAAAAATAGACTCCTCTCATCGAGTGATTGGATGACGATCGTTAAAGAGGATTATGAAGGAGATCATCAGAAAGCATTTAATCATTATTTAAAAGAGTTGCAATGTATTGTTTCTGTTGCGGGTACGTTTGATCTATTGTCTGGGCGTTCAGAAATTACCCTAGAGCATCGATCTGAAATTGTTCAAAAGATGGATCAGTTTTTCGGCGTTCGGCTGACGCAGCTTTCGTCCGGGCTGGAGCGATCAATCACGCAACTAGCGGAGTCGCCGCTCGCCCCTTATTTGCGCAATCTTATGGGTACTCAGTCGATTCAAGAATGTCGTGATCAACTGTTATTGTCTCAGCGCACGGAGTGTTTGCAAGCGCTGTATTCATATCGTTCACTAGATGTGCAGAATCTGCGACCCTATGTTGAGGTCGCATGCCAACAGACGTACTGCAAAACAGTAGGATCAGCACTGACCTCATTTAATGAGGCGCTTGACGTGATTCGTGCGTTGCCAGGGACGGAGTCGATATTTAAAAATCGAAATCGAATTGCAATGCCAGACGAAACGCTTAGGCTTAAAACAGGAACAGACCGGGACAAGGCGTTGCTACTGCACGCGCTACTCGTTCACTGCCGACAGACAGCACCCATAATGGATTCGTTTGTCACCATACTGACCGACATAGATAGTTTCGTGTGCAGCGATGCGCGATGTGTCAGTATCACGACATTATCGGATGCGCCACGGCCTACGAAGGGTATTGTTGGAGTGTTTGAACGTTAAATGAACACTATTCATGAGAAAAAGATCGTCTTTTGTGTCGCACTCGCGGCATTCACCTTTCAATTCGAGGCGTTCATGGTCAGTGTCTCGTTGCCAAACATGGCAAGCGAGATGGCAGCGTCCACCACATCGATATCTTTTGTGGTGCTGACATACTTGCTCGCTGCAAGTATTGCATTTTTGCCGGCCGGTCATCTGGCTAATCGGTTCGGGCTACGTTGTGTGTTTTTGTCAGGCTGTCTGATCGCTCTCGTTGCAACTCTCGTATGTGGGATATCGCAAAGCCTGGTTGTGCTGTGCGTCGGTCGATTTGCACAAGGCCTTGGCACAGGAGCAATGGTCGCGATGGGCTATGCGATGATTCCGATGTACGTGGGTCAAGGCCGAGTCGGCTGGGGTTATGGAATGCTATCGCTGGGAGCAGGGCTAGGGATGCTAACAGGGCTTCCTGCTGGGGGAGCGCTGGCTTACTTGTTGTCTTGGAATTGGATATTTATTGGCACTGCGCCATTGTTTGGCCTATTGCTGTATGTTGGCTTTAAGCAGTTGCCACGTGGCCACTGCAACAAATCCCTCTCGGATGTTGATAATCCGATAGATTGGACCGGATTGCTTTTGGGCAGCCTACTAATTAGCTCTACGGTTCTTTCCTTTAGTCTTGGAGCAGAGCTTGGATGGACGTCTGTAATTATTGTGTCCTTACTCTCACTGAGTATTTTGCTTGGTGGGCTTTTGATCTTACGTGCACGTAGAGGCAAGAGTTTAGTTAGTCCTTTCCTGCTTCGTAACCCTGAATTTGTGTTTTCAATTGCAATTTTATTCTCTTTCAATTTTGTTAATAGCGGGCTTCGATTTTTGATGCCATTCTATCTAGAGTATGGTTTTGGGCTATCGGTGCTGCTGAGTAGTATTCTTTTACTAGCTTATTCTGTTGGCTTTGCGGCTACAAGCACATGGTCAGGACCGCTAACGGATCGATTTAGTCCATTCTTTATCGTTCGCACCGCGCTTCTATTAACGGCAATTATTTGTACTCTTTACGCTTGGCTCATTTCGGTCAATGAGCTGATACTTTGCCTTTGTTTTATGCTGATACTCGGTATAACCACAGCCCTGTTCTCCCCGGCAAATAATCGTTTGATTGCCTCTAGCGTTAAGAGTGACGAACGCGCAGAGGCAAGCGCCCTCATCCCAATCGCGTTGAATATGGGAAGCCTGGTTGGCGTCAGCGCCTTTGATACGATATTTAGTTTGGACTTTCCCGAGCAAGCCGGCATGTCGCTACAGGGCAGACCTGTCGCGGACGTGGCCGCGCAGCATCTGCAGCTTGGCTTGTCTCACGCGTTGGTACTGGCAGCACTGATTTTGTGGTTTACGTTGTTCATGACAAAACGTTTTGTTCGGTCATGGCGTTAACCGACAACGCCTCGCTATTGCTTAGTAAACAACGGTTTTCCATGCTTAATCGTTTGGAGTACCTCGATGTTCTTGATGTCATCCGGGAGTACCTTCAATGGATTGCGATCCAAAATCACTAGATCTGCAAGCATGCCTTTGGCAAGAACGCCTTTTGTCGATTCTTCTTTGTACTGATAGGCAGCGCTTGTAGTGAAGCCTTGCAGTGCTTTGTACACGTTTATACGCTGTTCTTCGCCAAGAGTTTTGCCACTAAAGGTTTTACGGTTGACCGCACCCCAGACGCTGAACATAGGATTCGGGCCTGACGAGGGTGAGTCATTATGAATTCCAATTCTGACGCCTAGTTTATCAGCCGTGTTTAGAGGGCTAACGTTCTTGGCTCTTTCGTCACCGAGTATCTGCAAGTACACGTCCCCGTAGAGCCAGACGTGATTAGCCAAAGAAATGGCCATAATGTTTTTATCTTTGTATTGCTTTAGTTGATCATCCCGCGCAAAGAATGAGTGTGAAATCACAGTTCTCCGGTTTTCAGTTACGCCTGTCTCGTTTATGGCTTTAGTGATTGCCGCTAAAGTCATGTCGATTCCCGCATCACCATTGCTGTAACCAAAGTACTGAATATTTTTTTCATAGGCGAGCTTGGCGTAGTGATCCAACACACTTTGAGAGATTGCGGCGAAGCCGCGCCAATCTTTGCCGAAGCTGCTTAGATTTATATATGGCTTTGTAAAGTAAGCGAAACCTAGTTGTGGGGCGCCGTCAGTTGGGACCATCATGCCCGCGACTTTGAAGCCACGATCATTACTGTCATATGCACCAAATTTAAAATTAGGATTCGTTTTGAGTAGTTCATCAACGACATCAAAATTCGGTAAGGCAATCAAGTCGATTGAAACAACTTTTTTTGCGATCGCTACCCGCATCATATTCATTTCGTCGACCGTCGCTTCGTAGCTCTGAGCGGTTGTGAACCCATTAGCAAGATAGATTTGCTCAGCTTTACGGAAAATGTCGAAGGTCACGTCTTGGGAGTACTTGCCTGCAGCGCGGGCGACGGCATCCATATAGGGTGCGCCAATCAACTCACCCGTAAGTTCTCCTGTCCTGGGATCAGTGGATATAAAGCCGCCGACTGCTTTGGTATCTTTAGTAATGCCCAGCTTCTTCAGTCCCGCGGTATTTACTTGCCCGGCAAGCGTCGAGATATTTTGTAATAAGAGTGGTTGATCTGGGAAAGCCTTGTCTAAGTCTGCTAATGACAGCCCGCCATCTGACAGCATGGCAGCTGAGTAGCCTGAGCTAAGAATCCAACCGTTAAAGGGCCTGCCTTCTGTCAGTAGTTTATTAA
>JACCDX011125625.1_pt1 | contig 45559 bp, 37 predicted proteins | sample 7449681 | NCBI WGS metagenome assembly JACCDX01 (sample SAMN15323450, study PRJNA562643) | freshwater metagenome | isolation source: river surface water | place: USA:Blue River Watershed | collected 2017-08-18
AAGATAAGAGTTATTTAGCTAAATTTAATTTTTTGATTCGTGAAGTTATTTTATATAATGATGAATTTGTCAAATTTATTGAACCAGAATATACTAATTATGCTGGAAATAATATTATTATGGTATCTAAAGACATTAGTTATGCTTATTATATTAAACATATTTTTAAAGATTCAGAGAATGTATTATTTAATAAATTATTTAGAGATGTTAATAATGAAGGTAATAACTTTTTAATGTTAACTAATAATATTTATGATAATTTAGTTCTATATTTTTCAGATATTAATCATCAAAATAATGATGGTAAAAATATATTTATGATAAATGCAGAAAAAGCTTTAAAACATACATATAGAAGAAATTTAATTAGTATTCTTGATAAATTTGAAGAGAATGAAATAGATTTTACTCAAATTGATTTTGAAGGAAATACATTATTAATGATAGCTGCTAAAAAATATTTGAATCATTTTATGGCTCATTTATTGGAAAGAAACGAAGATTTAAATTTAAACCAAAAAAATATTGATGGATATTCAGTATTTGATATTTTATATAGTACGAGTAATGAAATAATATTGAAAAAAATATTTATTAGTTCTCATTCTAAAATAGTTAATATTGATTTTGAAAAAAATAAACATATTATTAAAAATATAGCTATAAAATATGATAATATTGGTAAATTTTTATATAATAATTATTATGATGTAATTTTTGATAAAGTATCAGTATATGATTTAAAAGATATGTTTAAATATAAAAATTATACATTAATTTATTCAATCATACAATACAAAGAAGTAGATTTATTAGAAGAAGATAATAAAGGTAATACTATTTTTAATTATATTTGTTTAAAGTCTTATGAAAGAACAGTAGAACCATTATTATTTTTTATTAATAATTGTGATAATAAAGATTTTGGTATTGATATACCAAATAAAGATGGAAATTCACCTATTATTAATATTATGAATAATATGCAAGGTGAAAAGTTTTTAGCAATTAATCAATTTGTTGTGAAATACAGAAAATCAATTGATTTTAAAAGAATTAATAATAAAAATGAAAATGCATTATTATTTTTATTGAAAAATAATTGTTTAAACCAATGTTTTTCAGGAAATGGTATTTTAATTGATTTATTATTATCATATTTAGATGAAAATGATATCAATTTAAGAAATTATGATGGTGATACTGTATTTTATTTATTAAGTAAAAATACATATTCAAATTCATTAGAAATTTTAATTAAATTATTAGATAAATATCCAAATATTGAAATTAATAATAAAAAGATTGATGATATTAATAATAAAGAAATTATTAAATCACCTTTATTGAATATATTTGATAATTTATATTATTTAATTGATTTTAAACCGAATAATTCTTATTCTGTTAGTTTGAACAAAATTGAAATTAATATTAAAATAATTAATATGTTAATTGATAAAATTGAAGATAAAAATTCAAATGAATTTAATATATTTTATGAAGAAGTATCTGGTAAAATAGAAAATATTAATTCAATATTATTAACTTTAATTTATTCATTTAAGAGAATAAAAAATAAAGATACAATTAATTATGTAAATGATATTTTTGATAAATTATTTATGAAATTAGATAATCGTTTAAATAATTATATTATTGAACATGATAATTTTATTGATAATAATAATAGTTATATGAATAAAAGATATTTTAATGATATTAATATTGAAAAACCAACAATTTTATATTTAAGTATAGAATCGGGTAATATTTATTTAATAGATAAAATATTGAAAATTTATGAAGAAAATAAGGATTATTTAAATATCAAAAAAGATATTATTTTAAGTATTAGAAACTATTATACAAATAATGCATATGTTAGAATTAATTCAAATGTTTTATTATTATCAATAACTTCTAAATATTTTGATTTATTCAATAAAATTGTGAAATATTATGATTTTGATGAATTAGATAAAAATATTCAAGAATATAATAAAAATTCTAAAAGATGGGCAGGTTGTTTATCTAGATATTATGAATTAAAATTATCACATCCTGATAATAATAACAATTTTAATGATGAAGTATTTAAAGTTTATTCTCAAAAATATAGTCAAAAAATAATAAATAAATTTGAAAATTTGGATTTACCTGATTCTATTGTAGAATTATTAAGTGAATATATTATTCAAAATCCATTTAATATTTAAGTTATTAACGTAAATAAATTATAAAAAAATGAAAATTATCGTAAATAATTATGATTTTTTTATCAAATAAAAAAATGAAAATTTTTAGAACATATTATTTTAAAAATAAAATAATAATAAACGATTGAATAAGACGTAAAATGGCAAATAAAATGTATATTGAATTATTTAATTCTTTGATAAAAAAAGCAGAAAATAATAATTTATCATTAACATATTATCAAAATCTAAAAAATGTTATTGATAATATGACACCAAATGAAAGTATTTATTTAACTCAAGATTCGATTGATATAATTAATAATAGTTTAAATGTTAAAATTAAAGAATTCTCTTTAAATAATTCATTAGGAATCCCTAATGAAATTTATTTAGAATGTGAATTATTATATGATTCAATGATTGAAGAAGAACCATTTCCATTAGAACTAAAAAATAATAAATTAGATTTAGGAAATCAGAAATATGAACAAGATATTTTATATAATAAACCTAGAATGAAATTCATCAAAGATAATTTAAATTATATTGATATGTATTTTAATTCAAGAGGAACAAATTTTTTAATGTTATCATTAAAAACACGTAATAAAATTTATATTAGATATATTTTTGAAGAATTTAGTTCAGTATTTTTTGGAGATAAATATAATAATCTTTACAAGAATATGCTTAGTTTTAGTAATATGAATGGAGATAATTTTTTCATGATGTTATTAAAAGAATCATGTGTTCACAATTGGCAGCAAATGAATGATATATATAATCAAATATTTAATAAATATTTTAGTTTAATTAATTTTACACATAGAAATAATGATGGAGATAACTTTTTGACTATATATATGAAAAATCAATATGAAGCAAATAATGATTTAATAAAAGCATTTTTTGTTAATATGAATAGTGAAAATATTTTAAGTAAAATTAATAAAGATTATGGTTTTGAAAATGTAAATAATGAAGGAAATAATATTCTATATTATTTATATACCAAACAAGATTATTATTTTAATATAAATTTTAAAAAGGTATTAGAGAATCATAAATTGATTAAAAAACATATTAAAAGTGATATGATAAATAATTTAAATTTAAAAAATGAATCATTTTTAATGCATATTGTTAAATATCAAGTTAAGAATTTTACAAGATTTGTTAAAAATAATAGAATTTTACCAGAATTAATAAATATTATTAATAAATATGGTACATATTTAAATGTTTGTCAAAAAGATATTGATGGAAAAAATTTATTGTATTATTGTGTAAAAAATGATATTGATTTATTTGAAAATATCATGACTTTGATGAAAAAAGAGATGATTAAAAATGATATTAAATCTAATAATTATACAAAATTAATTTTAGAAGATTTAATTAATCAAGATAAAAATATTTTTAAAGATTATTTTAAAAATAAAAATGATAATAAATCTAAAAAGAATGATACATTATTAATGTCATTAATTAAAAATAAAGTTATTGATAATGAAGAAGATTATATAGCATTAATTAAACATATCGATGTAGATTATATTAATAAATATAACAAACATGGAGATAACTTTTTAATTTATGCATCTAAAAAGAGAATGTATTCATTAGTAAAAGAATTATTTAAAATTAAAGGAATAGATTTAATTCAAAGAAATAAACAGAATTATAGTATTTTTACATTTGTTTTAAATGAAATTTTATTTAATGAAATATTAGGAAAAGAATTATTTGAATTATTTTTAATGAATTATAGTCATTCTAATAAATATAATATTGATATGGATATTGAAAGTTTAAATTCAACATTTATTAATGAATTAAAAGATGAAAATAATAAAAATAATTTAACTATTAATAAAGTGACTGATTTAAGTCAAATCTTTGTGATGAATAGTAAAGAATTAACAACACAATTATTCAATAAGATTGATTTAAGATATAAAAGAGAGGAATTAATCTTCTTGAAAATAAAATATTATAGTATTAATCAAGATTTATATAATCATTTATATAATATTTATAGATTGGAAAGTATTGAAAAATTAAATAATAATATAAATAAAAATTTAAATATGCCAAAAGAAATTATGGATACTGTATTTGATTCTATTTATTCAATTTAATCAATTTAATCAATTTATTCAATTTATTCAATTTAATCAATATTATTTTTATTAAGTTAAAAAAATTTAATAAAATGATATTAAAAAAATAGAATTATAATTATAATTAATAAAAAGAATGATACAAATTATAAAAAAAATAACAGATAAATTAAAAAAAGAATATATTGAAGAAGAAGAAAGTATAGAGATTTATGATAATGGTTATTTAGATAATAAAAAAAATAAAAATAAAACAAATCAAAAGAAAGTATTAGATAATGATAAAAATTATATAAAGATAGAAAAAGATGAATATTATAAAATAAAGAATGAAGAAGAATTGAAAGAAGGTATTAAAAATTTAGATTTAGAAGATTTATTTTTAGATAATTCAAATTTTAGAAAAATATTTATTATTAATATAAAAATATTTGAAGAATGTTATAATAATTTAAATAATCAATTAATAATCAATAAATCTGAAGTATTAAAAAATAATATTAATTCAAATTTGATTTATAAAAATATAGAAACACAATGTTTAGATAATATTGAACTAATTAATAAAAATAAATTAAAATTAAATTCTGTTCTTCTTAATTATTTATCTTCTTCTAATAAAAAATATTTAATAACTAAAGCAAGTGGTTCTTATGGTAAAATTTATAAAAGTTTGGTTAATAAGAATATTTTAATTAAAACATGTAATTTAGAAGAGACAAATTTAATAGATGTTTATATGGAATATGTTATTCAATATTTATTAAATAATTATAGTAATAATATTTATAAATCAAATATACCTAAAGTTTATTGTATGAAAATATCTAAAGATTTAAAAACATCAAGAATATATATGGAGAATATTGAAGGTTTAAGTTTATTTGATTATTTAACAAAAATGAATATTGATGATACGAATATTGATAAATTGATAAATAGAGTATTAAATATAATTATTAAAATATGTGATATTTTAATATATTTACAGAATAATTTTGGTTTTATTCATTTTGATTTGCACTTAGGTAATATATTAATCGGAAATAAAATTGATAATAAAGAAAAAGTATATTTAATAGATTTTGGTTTTTCATCAATAAATTTTAATAGAAAAAATGAAATCAATAATCAAAATAATAAAGATAATCAAGATAATCAAGATAATATATTTATAGTGAATAAAAGTAAAAATATATTATATAGTAAAAAAGATGAAAGGAATGGTATAAAAACAGAAAGTATAGATATGTTTAATTTGATGTTAAGATTAATGATGTATTTAAAAACAAGAATAAAAATATATAATAATGGAAATGAAAAATCAAGTGAAAATAAATTATATAAAAAATTATTTATTTTATTAAATCAATTATTTAGTTTTGAAAAAGATATCATGAAAACAAAAAAACTAGATATTAATAACAGTGAAACTTTTGAATCAGAGACTATTTTTAATCTATTGTATAATAATCTAAAAGAAAAAATAAGTTTATCTTATAAATATGCATGTAATATTTATTATTTAAAAAATGAGTTAAATAATAAAGGTATAAAAAATAAAGATTCGTTAGAACACAAATTAATAGAAGATATAATAGATAGGTTTAATCCTCATCAAATGAAAGAAATAATTCATTTTTTTATTTTTCATAAGCACCAATTTTGGTAAATTATTTATATATTTTATAATTTTTGATATTCAATATTTAATTAAATCTTTTTTTGTTTTTTTTGAGGATTATCATTAGAAGAATTATTAATTTGAAATTCTTTAAACATAATATAATCTCTAAAGTTTTCATTAACTAAATGAAAACTTTTAACATAATAATTTTCATAATTATGTATAATTGGTATTTTTTCATCATTGTCTGGTTCTAATATTGAATATTTAATAGATTCATTTAATAAATTCTGTTTTTCAATTTGATTTGATGAATTATTTGTAAAACCATCAGTATTATCTTCGTTGATTGTATAAGTACTAAATGATTTAAAAGATATAACTAAAAGTTCTAAATTTAAATCAAAATAAATATTTACTTCTTCGGCATTATCTAATAAAAAATATTCGAATGTGATAAATTTATACCAATTTATTATTTTTTGTATAACTATCATATCTGTTTTACTATCTATTGTTAATTCTTTTTTTATCATTAATAAAGATTCATCTAATATATATGATACTAAAGATATTTTCAAATAAAATGTATGTAAATTCTTTCTTCTAACTTTTACATTAGTAGAATCTTTTGTTTGAGTTGATTCTAAAGCTTTAGATGATTCTAAAGAAGTATTCATTTTCAAAAACAAAAATGTTAAATTATTATATATTTTACTAATCATATTTAAATACTTTTTTTATCATTTTTTTTATTATTTAATAACAAAAACGTAAATTTGAATTTATAAGTTTGATTTACCTAAAATCCCTCAATGAGTCGGTTAAACTCCTCATCATTCATCAAATTAGGTACAACCGAATGAGATGTGAAATCGAACGGGATGTTTCCCAAAACCGTGAATGGATCAATGACCTCTTGTACACGGTGATAAGCCCTAGTTGATAAATCAGGTAAATCTAACATTGTACCGAAAAGTGCATCAAATGCTGATGATTCAGGTTGAGCACCGATGATGAATACGTTTTCCCGCTCACAGATCCAGGGAAAACGATTATCACTCAGCTCCCTGGGGGAGCCAGGAGTGATATCGCTCTCATTTAGAATCTCTTCTTCTTTAAACTCAACATATTCATCTGAAAAATCAAGACTACGACAACAAGTTGGTTTTTCCTCCCTGTGTCGAACACCTCTAATTTTAGGTGTTGTCTTCTTAGATACACTTTTACGTTTATTTGCTGGATACTTCATATTCAAAGCACGAATTAATTATTTAAAAGTAAATAAATTATTTACAAACAAATCCATCAATTTTTATTTTATAATTTTGTCTGATTTAGACCTGAGGCTTCTTGAACCAATTGTCCGGGTTCATGAGCATTGCATTAACATCCATAGGACTCAATGCCATGGCTCTCATAACATCGTTACTTACCCTGGGACTCCTCTTAACCCTGGTTTTAACAGCCTCGGGTTTGACAGCCTTGGCTTTAACAGCCTTGGCTTTCACCTTCTCTGCTGTCTTATGAACCTTGTTAGCCTTCTTGGCTGCCCTCCTCTCCCTCTGTTTCCTGTTGTAAAAAACGTTCTTGTATGTGATGTTAAGAGGAACAAATCCATTGGGGACACAAAAGTCCTCAATAGTCTCCTCCTCTGCAATCAGAGCTAAAACTGCTGCACGAAGAGCATCTCCCTCAGGGTCCTCTTCCTCGACAGGTGCATCATTATACTCCTCATCGAAAAGATTTCCTGTGAAAAGGTCTACAGGAACTTGTCCATTAATACCTTGCTCACGAAGATACTTGCTGAAAGGTGTCTCAGATACGTTAGCACTCATCTTTGGTAGAATTAAAACAATCCTAAATTGATTAATCTAGATATAAAAATAAACCAAATGAACTTATCCATCAATTTTTTTTATATTTATTATAAAATAACTAATTTTTTATTTATATTATATCGATAATTCTTATATTTTTCATATAAATATAATAATGATTTAATATATTTATTTTTATATTCTTCAATTAATTCATCTGATATAGATTCATTTGAATTAATATCATAAAAAGGAGGTTCAATAGGTTCACCAATAACAGTTAAATATTCTGGTTTTTTTCTAAATATTTGAATAAATTTAATAAATTCTTTATAAACACTTCTAAATGTTGGAAAAACAAACTTATGTTTTAATATATATAAATCATCTTCAAATATCTCTGTTAAATATGTATTATTATCTCCAAATGTAAATGTTGGTATTAATGATGTTTGATATTTAATTGCTAATTCAAATATACCTCTTCTTTTTGTTATGTATAATATATCACGATTCTCTTCTATTTTAAACATCTCAGTTCTTCCTCCAATCCATAATCCTACACTATTATTTTTTATTAATTCATTTTCTATATTATTCTTTGTACATGCTTTAAAACCTAAAAAATCTAATACAATAGAACTAAAAGGAAAATATATTAAAAATTCATGACAAACATTTATTATATTTTTACTATATTTTTCTTTAAATTGATTTGATAATATACTTAAAAAACTTCCTAATGGTATAATATGATGGGGGTTCCATGTAAAAATATATTTTTTATTATTATCTATTGTATTATTATCATAAATAATATTTCCAGAGAAGTATTCAAAGACAGATGATAAAGATTCTTTAAGTAGAGAACCAATTTTATTAAATATGGAAGGTATCTTAAAAAAGATAATTAGAATAGTTAAAATAATATATTTTTGATAATTTAAAAATTTGTTACGAAAGTAAATAATATAAACTAAAGTTAATAATATGATAATAAAAATAACATTTAAAGATATAAAAGCGATTAAACCAGATAAAAGATTCAACGGTTTATTAGATAATAATTTGTCACTAGAATAATAATCATGTTTAAGTAAGAAAGGATAAACATCAATATTAGTTTTATAATCAATTTTTATTATATTCTTATTTTTATGAAGTAAATAAAGAGTATCATGATATTTTTGTTGATAATTTTTAAAATTAGATATAAGCGAAGCTCCATATGAACTCATAAATAATTGGTTACTTAATAAATCATTAGTGAATTCTTTTTCATAAAATTTATAAGAACCATGATTATTAAAAATGTATTCTTGTTTGTTTTTGTTTTTCTTTTTTTTGTTTTTATTAATTAATAAATTATTAATAAAATAATCTTTGAATAATAAATAAATAGATTCTAAATCATCTAAATAAAGAAAATCAAATTCATCATTGTATTTTTTAAATAAATAGAATTCTTTGATTAAATTAAAAAATGATTTATTAATTGAATTATCATTTAATATACCTCTTTTACTTTCACCTAAATACAAACTATAATAAAATATTTTATTATTTTTATGCGCTTTGCTTATTAATATCGGATAAATATTGTCTAAATAATATTTATTAATATCTGTATTTTGAGTACAATAAATTGAAGGTACACCACAAATGATATTTATTTTTTTATATTTTTTAAGAACTTCGTTTATGAATAGTGATTTATTATTGTTATTGTTATTTTCTGTTAATATTAAATCAACATTTTCATTTAAAATATAATAAATAGTTTTAATATCTTTTAAAATATTATTTTTAATATCTTTAGAATTAAAATCATTTTCATTGATTAAAACTAAATTTTTTGAACCATAAAAATAAAAATGATTTAAATCATATTTATCAATATATTCTTTCCAAATGTCACTGATTTTTTTAAATTGAATATTTTCTAAAATAACATAAATTAATTGATTATTATTATTATTTTCAAAAATCAATCTACTAATAAAATAAAATGTTAAATGATTAGATGGTTTATAAAAAAGTATATTATTATTATTCATATTTTGATATTTAACATTTAAAGAATTAAAATAAAATAATAAATTAATTAAAAAAGTTGAACTTAAAGAAATTATTTAAAAAATAGATAGATATAAGCAAAGCGCAAAATAAAATGGAGGAAGATAATGATTTTAGATTTTTTGCTGATAAGAAAAGCAAAATAAAAAAATATACAGAAAAACATAGATTTATGAGTTATGATAAATTTGAAAATAAAATATTAAATTATACGAATATAGATAATATTAAAATTCAGAAATTTTATTATTTACTTAAAAACATTTATAATAATTTAGATAATGAGAAGATAATAATATCAAAAGCAAAAGAAATTTATAATTTAACAACTAATAAAAGATTAGCATTTGAGTATTTACAAGTATCAATATATTTAATTGATACTTTATTAGAAAAATCGCGAAATATAGAAATTAGAACTTATGGTAGAAAAATGGAATTTATTTATCAAGATGTTTGTGAAGATTGGATGGCATAATTAATCTGAATCAGAATCACTAAAATCAGGATATGGTAAATCTGAAGCTTTGGGTGAATTATACATTTTAGAAGAAGCGAAGTAGATGTTAGAATTTGTATTAATTTTTTTTTTTAATTTTTTATTAATAATATTTTTAATATTATTTTTTAATAAAATTGTTTTATCAATTGATATATTATCAATATTATTATTTTTTTCGGTACAATATATATTATTATTTTCAATATTAGTATTTTCAATATTAGTATCTAGAGAAGCTAAATTAGGATTAACATTGATATTTATTTTTCCTAATAAATTTTTCAATAATTCTGATTTATTGGTATTTAATGTATTTAAATGAATCATTCTATATATTCTTTATTTTTGTTCAAATATTCTTTGAAATTTAAATGGTATAGATATATTTATCAAAATTATTTTATGTTCTATGAAAATATTAGTTAATATTTAAACGTAAAAAATAAATAATAATAACGTAAAATTAAAATTAAATAAAAAAAGTGAAAATAATATATTGAGATTTAAATGGAATGAATGATTATAAAAAAGAATAACAATAAAAATGAGTAGAAATACCAATGTTAAAAGAACACCAATTGAAGCTTACAGAAGATTAATTAATAATGTTTTAAATATTATTAAAATGAAATCGAATGAGACAATTAGTAATGCAACTTTATTAATGCCTAATATGGTTTTTGACTTTCTAAAATATTTTGATTCTGGTAAACCAGGTGTCAATTTAAAAGATGAAGTTAAAAACATTTGGGAAGAAAAAATTCAGACTGTAATGTATCATACTGAAGAAGATATGTTCAGATGGTTTGATGCTTCATTAAAAGCACCTTATATACAACAATATTTTGATATTATGTTAGGTCATACATCACATGAAAAACCTGTCATTTTAATTCATAGTGCATTTGATGCAACACATGTTTATTATTTATATCAAGATGAGATTAAATTAGAATTAAGATATGAAGGAGGAACTTCGCATTTTATGCAAGATAGATTATGCAATGAACCTAAAGTAATAGTGATGATTAAAGAAATTATTGAAAGATATGAAGATGCGAGTATTTTAATGAGTATTAGTGGATTAAGATTAAATAATCCTGAGAGTGAATTTACTATTGAAAAGAAGATTATTAGAGGAACTAATAAATTAATTAATGAACAACAAAAAAATGAAGTAATTATGTGTACTAAACTTAAAGAACAATTAAATGTATCATGTTTTGCGGAATTTGTTGATTTTCTATTTTATAGATTTATGCATAAATTATTCAGAGATTATTTTCCTCATAGAGAAGTTATGATGAATTCATATGATAAAATACCGATTTATTTAAATAGAACAGGTATTTTATTTGAAAATATTGATACAAAAACAACTAGAGAATATGAAAGTAAATTTTGTATTATTGATGATTGGGATATTGTATATATTTATTATATGGATACTAATGGTAGAACAAATTTAATTCATATGATTAAAAAAGAAATGATGGAATTTAATTATTTGTTAAATGAAGAATTAAATAGAATGATTCGAAATAAAAAAGTAGGAGATAGGTTCAGAGGATGTATGGAAATGATGATACCATATGAAATTAAAACAAATATTCTTGATAATCGTCTTGATTATTATAGACCTTTGAGTTCTACGAGTTAGTTTAATTAATTTTTAATTAATTAAATAAATTTATAAAAAACTAAAATTATAAATAAAAAAAATTAAAATTAATGATATTTTGAAAGGACTCTTGATTCAAGAATCTTATTTTCATATAATTGTAAAATATCATCAATTGTATATATTTTAGTATCAGAAATATCTTGATGTGTTATCATCTCATCGAAATTATATTTTGTCTTTTCAATAATCATTGTTTTATCAAAATTATATTCAAATTGTACATAATCTCCAATTGGTATAGCCATTGAATCTTCAATAAATGAAAACCAATTATTAATATCTAATGAAGTCATGTATTTAATTCTTCTCATAATTTTCATATCATAATCTTCAATTGAAGAATCAATAATTTTTTGTCTTAATTCATTAAGTACTAATGGTTTATTATCATAAACTACTTCAAAACAATAAAATAATAATGATAAATAAAATTCATTATCTAATTTTGTTTTTATAGCTATTTGATTATTATGCATTTTATATTTAAATGATTCTTCTTCCGTCGGTTCATCAAATTGATATTGTCTATATACATATTCTTGAACTTCATATTCTTCATTTTCAAGTAATCCATTCGCGTTTATTTTATTTTTGATATATACTTTATCCTCTTGATTCTTTAACTCTTTCACAAATTCTATCATAATTCTATAACAATAAAATTTACTCATTATATCAAATCTTTTCTCTCTTTGAAAAATACCTTCTGTCTCCTCTTCGTCTTCATCTTCATCTTCTAAGCTTTGCACCTCATCTTCATCTTCATCTTCTAAGCTTTGCGCCTCATCTTCGTCTTCTTCTAAGCTTTGCACCTCAGAATCATCTTCTTCTTCAAGTTCTCTGAATTTTTCATTTTCTTTAAAACTCATTGTCAACCAATCCAAAACAACAATTTTATTATGATTTTTACGTTTTTCAGATTCATCGACTTCTAAGCTTTGCGCATTAACTTCTTCTTGTTCTTCTTCTTTAATATTTCCTATAATATCAATATTATTTTTTAGAATGTTACCAAAAATACCGTCCATCTTTTACGTTTTAAATAATTAAACTTTACGTCTGTTTTATATTATTATTAATCTTTTTTTAAGTTCAAATTAAATAATAATTAAAAAGAATATAATCATTTTTTTTAGACTTAAAATAAAAATTGATTAATTAATATATATAAAAATTGAATAATTAATAAAAATCAAAAAAAATAAATGGATAATCAAACAATATTCAAACCATTGATAGCTAGTGCAACTGGTTCATTAGTGGCTGAATTAATAACTTTACCAATTTGTACATTAAAAACGGTTTATCAGAATAATATAAATTTGACGATAAATGAAACGATAAATAAGATTAAAATAGAAAGTGGATACAGAGGTTTTTATCAAGCTGCTTTCCCTGCGATACTATCACAAGTAGCATCAACATCTATTAAATTTACATTTTATGAATTAATTAAAGACAAAAGAAAAACAGATAAAAAAGATATAATGAATAATTCTATTAATGGTGCATTAGGAGGTATAATAGGAAGTATTTTTACACATCCAATCGATGTTTGGAAGAATTATGAACAAAGAAATGAATCTTATATTAATCAATTTAAGAAGTACTTAAAGAAAAAAAATTCAGGATTAATGATAAAAGAATTAATATATGCTGGTTATTTAGGTTCATTTGGTAAGAATATAGCATTATATTCATCTTTATATCCATTATATGATTTATATTCTGGATTATTAGAAGATACAAAATATAAAATAATATCTCCTATCTTAACTTCTTTAACGGTTAGTCTAATAATTCAACCATTTGACTACTATAAAACGGTAAAAATGGCAGGTGGTTTAACGAGTAAATACACGAGAGGATTAAGTTTAATGATAACTCGTTCAATACCACATTTTTGGATAACAATGTATATAACAGAATTATTAAAAAAATAATAATTTAGTATTTAATTTAATTTTAAATAATTTAATTTATAATAATTTTTATAATTATAATTTTCAATACTTAAACATTGGCCTCCGTTGCGGCAATTTAAGATTGCCTTCACTCCGGGCGGAAATTTTACATTTATTGCATTTTTATAATTTATATTTAATATTTTTTGCAAAGAATACTTGTGATTTAATAATTATAACTAATAAACATCAAAATTTCCGCCCGGAGTGAAGGCAACCTTTAGTTGCCGCAACGGAGGCCATTGTTATATTATTGAAGTTTTAATTATCGATAATTCTTTTTTTTTATAAAGTATTAATTATTTAATTTAATAATTAATTCATTGATGAAAAATCATAATAAGATGATATCGGAGCTAAATTAAGATACCATTCTTCGAATTCATATTTTTTATTGAATAATTCTTCTATCTCCTTCTCTATCTCCTTTAATTTTCTCTTTTCTTCCTCTTCTTTTAAATTTAAAGACTCTGATTGATTTGTTAAATTAGATAAATTGGCTCTCTTCTCCTCTTTCTTTTTTAATCGCTTAACTTCTCTTTCAGCTTTCAATTGCTCTTCTTTTAATCTCTCTTTTTCAATTCTTTTAACCTCTGCTTCTCTTTGTCTTTGACGCATTAATTCTTTTTCAGCTTCTTTTTTAGCTTTTAATTCAGCTTCTTTTTCAGCTTTTAATTGATTTGCTTTTAATTGAGATTCTCGATGAGCTTCTCTTTTAGCTCTCTCTTTTTCTAATTTTTGTTTTTTAAGTTCATTCTTCCTTTTTTCTTCTTCTTCAATTTCTTCAAGAATTTTCTTCTGGTTTTCCATAGCTATTTTATTTTCTATCTCCATTTGAATTCTCTTCTTTTCATCTAATCTTGAAAAAATATCTTCTAATTCCCTATAAACAAAATCAATTCCATTTCTTTTATTTTCTATATAAAATGAATCAGTTTTAACAAAATCATATAATTTTCTCCATATAAATTCATTCTCCTCATAAACAGAAAATGGTGTTCTCTCAAATAATATCATTGTAGCTTTTATTAAATGCTTTTTAATTGTATAAAATAAAACTGTTGTTTTCGTATTTGATGTCACAAATTCTGGATTTCCTTTATTCATACTTAATATCTTTAAGATTACTTCTTCTAAATCCGTTATTGCTGCTAATATCAATATACTATCACCTTGTTTATTTACTAAATTAAAATCTAAATTACCTCCACTCTTTTCTATTATCTTTAATGCTAATTCTTCTTGAGAATTATCAATTGCTAACATTAATGGAGATATATTATTTCTTGTTTTAATATCAATATCTTCAATAGTATAATCAATTATACTATTCGATATAAAAAATAATCCTGAATAAATTGACATTGTCAATGCATTCTCATTTGATGAATTTGATTTAGCTAATATATTTAAATTTTCTATACCAAAATTATATAACTCTCTTGTTACTTTAAATAATCTTAACTTCATTGACATCATAAAAACAGTTTCTCCTTCTGAATTAATTGTATCTAATTTATTCTTTAGACCATACTTTTCTATAACTTTTAAAGCTATATCTTCTTGTCTTCTTATTATTAATAACATCAAAAAAGTATAATTTAAAGAATTAATATTATCCACATTTAATTCATTATTTTCATCTTTCTTCAAAATATAATTTATTAATGTCCAATTTTCAGAATCTATTAAAAACATTATTGGAGAATCTTTATTATTATTTGTTGTATTCACTACATTCCAATTCTTTTTAACATATTTTATTAAAAAATCATTAATATCTTTACTATTTTCATGCATACAACATATTGTAAATGGTGTATTTCCATCATTATTTTTTTGATTTAAATCTATTTCTAAATTTAAATTTAATATATCTAAAATTATATCAAAATGATAATATTCAGCTAATATATGCAAACAATTATTACCATCACTATCTAATTTAGAATAATCTATTAAATCTTTTTCAATCAAATAATTAATAATCTTCTTTGAACCTTGTCTACATAATTTAAAAAATAAACTCTCTTCTACTCTTCGATATTCTTTATCATTATCAGTTTCTTTATCAGATTCTTCTGTATTAGAACTTTTTCTTCTATTCTTATTTTCAATACATCTTGTACAAGTACAATTATTTTCTATTTTTATTAAATCACTATATGTCACATTATTAATCAAATTACGAAGATTTTTATTCTTCTTTTCATAATAATCAACTATAAATAAATATATAATTTCCTCTTTCTCTTCACTAGACACTTTATCAAATAATGACAATATTCTTTCCGAACTACTCTCCCTTATTTTTGTTAAGTTCAATTCAGATTCAGTACTCATTTTCAATTATTTTTTTGATATTTTTATATGTTTTTATAAATAAAATACTAAAAAAATCATTTTTTTTATTATTTTTACTTTTTTACGTTGAATACTCGGGAAAACTTATTTATTATAAAATTAGAATAATTAATAATAATTCATCATTAAATCTTCTTTTGTGATAGGTGTCAATGATTTAAACCATTCAGGACACTCCCATTTCAATGAAAATACATATTTAATCTCCTCCTCTATTAATCTTAATTTTAATACTTCTGGATCTTCTTCATGTTGAATCTCTTCTACATGTTGAATATCTTCTTCATGTTGAATCTCTTCTTCATGTTGAATCTCTTCAACTTTTTGAATCTCTTCTACTTGTTGAATCTCTTCTACATGTTGAATAACATCAACTTTTTGAATTATTTTAATAGAATCATTTGAAGCAGATTTTTCATTAATCCTTCTAAGAGCCTTTTTCTCTTTTTTAATCTGATTTTTAGATTTGTTTTGATTAACAACCTTTTCTTTCGAATTATCAGTATTATTTTCTGAGATTTTATTATCTTTATTAATAACAATAATAGGGACTGGCTTTTCACTTTCAGAAGTTTTAATAATAGTACTTTGAGAATGAACTCTTTTCCATTCATCAATAAAATTATCTTCCTCATCCAAATTATCATTTTCATTTTCTTCAATATTAGAAGTGATTGAATTAGTTGAATTTGAAGTTGATGAATTATTCTTTTTTGAAAGTTTTTTCTGTTTTTTCTTTTCAGCTTTCTTCCTATTTTTTTCATTCTTCTTCTTCTTTTCTTCTTCTTCATCTCTCAATAATTCTTCAATAATTTTTTTACTTTCATCTTCTCTCTTTTTAACTTGTTCAGCTATTAAATGATTATATTTAGACACTTCACTATCTAAAAATGCCGATAACTTATTACTTATTATTTTAATTGTATCATAATTCTTTCTATTTAACTTTGATATAATATCATAATATTCTTTTTTAATATCATATTTTTCATCACTTTTAACCGGTAAATAATCAATACAAATATTTAATAATTCATGCATATTGTGATTACAAATATAACTCAGAGTAGATAAATCTTCATAACTCTTTTCAAATAAATCAAAATTTTTAGGATTATGTTTATCTTCAATCTTTCTATATATATCTATAGCTATATCTTCCCAACCATTCTTACATGCTAGTAAAAATACAGTTTCAAATCTCTCTTCTGTACCATTATTTAAAGTTGTTAAATAAGGTGTTGCTGTGAATCGTTCAATTCTTGTTGACATATGTTTACATAATTTATATAAATTCAATGTACAAGCTTGACTAAACTCCTTTTCCATTAATTTTTCAGGATAGTATTCATCATTCCGCTTGCGGATTGATAATAGGTTTCCCGGAATTGATGAATCAATTCCCGGTAAACCGTATTCATTTATCCTGAATCTATAATCAAAAATTTTAATAGCTAAATCTTCATCTTTCATGAAAAGTGAATAAACTAAAGCATTAATAGTTGATATGTCATTATCTTTAATAGTTCTAATTCTTCCTGATTCTAATAATTTATCCAAAACATTTTTGTTTTTAAATAAAATAGCATTCTCGAAAATCGATAATTGTTTATCATTTGCAAAATTCAAATAATTTTCATCTAATATATCAATATTCTTCAATATCTCATCTACTAAATTATTATATCCCATTTCAATCGAAAAATGTAAAATATTAATCTTTTTCGTCTCTTTTGTTTCTAATAATAAAATTCGTGGTTCTCTTCTAATTAATTGAATCGCAAAATTTAATTCTTTTCTATATAATGCATAATGCAGTGCCGAATATCCCAATTTATTTTGATACATTAAATCCATCTTGTTTGTTTCTAACATTTCATATGCCATATCAAAATTTGATGCATAAATTGCTGTTAAAAAAGGTGTATTTTTCTCATCATTAATTGGATTAATATTAACATCTTCTCTATTTTTAATTAAATTAAATAATCTTGTTAAATTGTTAATACAAATGTGATGCATTACTGTATCTAAATTCTTTGAAGCCATATTTATATCATTTATTTTTGGTAAAATTCTAATTGCTATATCTTCTAAATTATTTCTACACACACATATTAATGCATTCTCATTCTCTTCTGTTAAACTATTAAAATCTATCTCTTCATAACCATAATTTAATACTTTCATAATTACTTCGTTCTTTGCAAAACTACATAAAAATTTAAATATATCAAATTTCATCGGTAAATGTTGCGATTTAAAATCAATAATGTTTCTCTCTAAAATAAAATCAATGACTTTATACCACTCATTCTGACATGCGTTTAAAAACACATTGTTTATTGATAATGCTTTTTTAGGGTCATTATCAGCAAAGTCTAATGGTTGATATACTAATTCAATCAAATTATCTCTGTTTTTATTCCAAATTGCAAATAAAAAATCAAGAACAACGTCCTGATTCTTCTTTAACATATTTAATCTTGTCCATGATATATATTTTTTATCAACTGTTTCTGCATATCTTCCAGTTGTTTTAATCAAATTCTGTTCTTTGATTGTTTGTAAACATCTTTCAGTTAGATTGAATTCTCCAATCGAAAAACATAAATCTCTTACTTCGAATGATTCCTTCTCAACCCTTAAAGAAAGAGCGTTTGATTCTATATTTAAACTCATTTTTTACTTTTACGTTAAACTGTTTATTGATATTTTTTATAGTTTTATTGTACTTTATCCTTTATTTTTCATTTTTTATCTTTTATTTACGTTTTTTATAATTTATACAAATAATTTCAACTTAAAGAAAATAGATTAAATAAACAATTATTTATTTAATAAATTCTACTTAAAAAAAATCAAATAGAATTAAAAATAGATTTGATATTGATATTTTATCAATAAAAATAGGTAAATAGATATGATAATAACGGAGAATTACAATATATTTTTTAAAAGTATTTTATATAATTATTTTGAAAATGAAGATTTCAGGAAGAGTTGTATAGATATAATAAATAATGAGATTGAAAATTATTTTTTAATTCAAGAAGAACAAAATGGAGATAATATATTAAAATTAAATTATATAGAAGATTTTGATGAAGATGATTTTAAAGAATTAAAAGATAAAAAATATGAGGATTCGGAAGAATTGCATTTACCATATAATTTTAATATAAAAATTAAAAAAGGTGATTTACCTAAAAAATTAAAATATTTAAATTTAGGTTTTAATTATAATCATAAATTTGAAGAGGGAGATTTACCGGATTCAATTGAAAAATTAGAATTATCAGATAGTTACAATTATGAATTAGAAAAGAATACTTTACCTAAAAATTTAAAAGAATTATATTTTGGTTCGAATTATAATTTCAAATTAACTAATAATACATTTCCTGAAAATTTAGAAAAGATTGAATTTATAAGTGAAAGTGAATTTAATCAGAAAATTGAGAAAGATGTTTTACCTAAAAATTTGAAAGTATTAAAATTAGGAAGATTATTTAATCAAAAATTAGAAAAAGATGTTTTACCTAATAATTTAAAAAAGTTATATTTATCAGATAATTACAATTATGAATTACAAAAAGAAGATTTACCAGATGAATTAGAGATTTTGCATATTGGAAGATATTATAATAAAAATATTGATTTTGATAATTTACCATCTAAATTAAAAAGATTAGTATTTTTAAATAATAATTATACAGGAAAAATTATTATTGGTAAACATAACAAAGAATTAAAAGATTTAATAATTACTCATAGTATATTTGATAATGGAGATGATGATATAAAAGATAATATTCATCATTTTGAATTTGTAAATATTATAAATAACGATATATTTTATTTAAATAATAAAAGATATATTAAAGAATATAAAACGGATGATTTAATATTCATCAAATATTATATTCAAAATATATTTAGAACTAAATATAAAAAAAGAAAATATGAAGATGAATTAAAATTAAAAATTATTGAACCAAAAAATATTAAAAAGTATTTAGATTATGGATATGAATTAGATGATGTTTTTGAAGTTCTAAATTTAATATCTGAATAATACTCTTTTGGCACTTTATTTTATTTTAAATACAATAAAAAAAATTGACAGGGTAAAAAATAAACTTACAGTTAAATGTATAATATTTTTTTTTTTCTATATATCAGATTAGAGTTTAACAACTGTTAATCTGCTTTGCTTTCAGAAGTACTAACAACAATGAGCAATAACATCGATAAAAAAGCATGGGTGCTGATATTATGGCACATGTTTTTCAATTTCATCATTGATCACTTTTTCAATGAGTTCATTTTCGTCGACGTCGTTAGCACGAACGGACGCATCTACTGGCACAGCAAGAACGGGGAGTCGCACTGCTACTTCAAGGGTTTTATTACCGACAATTCTTTCGAGTTTGCACGCGCGGCTATCTCGCAAGCGGTATTGGAACATCCCGATGCGGTGCTTATCATGAAGGGTGATGGAGGCTTCATCATGGGTATGGGAGGTAAGCTGCTTGCAAACCTCTACGAGGATGAGCTTCCCACCGACAATGAGAAGGCGTCGCCTCTCGCATGCGGTCTGCAGACGCTTCTGAAGGACATGAAGGAGAAGGGTGCGACTGTTCCCAAGAGGGCATACATCCCGAACCACTCCGTGTGTTCTCTTGCAGCGTTTTCTGTCATTAACGACCCGAAGTTGACGACATATTCGGATCTCTTCATCTGCTTCGAATCGGTGAAGTCTACTATCGTCGCGGATCTGGAGAAGGAAAATGAAGCCGAAAAGGCTGTAGAAGGAGAGACATATGTCTCTCCTTCTGCACAGGCAGAGGCAACTGCCTAAGCGTACTCTCATGGAGATGCTCGATTTTAGTCCGGGTTGAGCTTGCTCGCCTGGTACATTAGTGTGTGTTTTCATTTAAGTTTGTGTGATTGTTCTGTGTGGAAATTAATTAGTGTTGAGTGTTTAGATACAGAATTGACATACGTCAATTCTCTAGGTTGCCAGAGGGTCCTTGGGACCCCAAAGCATCTTCGATGCGGCGCAAGCTCTCAGTACTTACATATAGCTTTAAAAAAAACCATAAAAAGTAGCATATACCAAAAAAAACAAAAAACATATTTTTATATCCCCTGAAAAGGGGGTGGACAGGGAATAACTCGACCCTTTCCGCATTAAGAGTTCGTACTTGGTCTGAAGAGATGCAAGGTGCTGGGGTTTGCACCCAGTTAAAGATATTCGCACATGTATTTAGGCAAAATTGTCTTAGTAAGACATTAGTAGCAGAGAAATATCGTTAGGCACGCGTCAGGTGGCACAAAATGTTAGGGCGTACATTAAAAAACAACACCTTCCTTCGGGAAGTAAAAAAAATCATAATTCATATATAACATTAATAATTAATAATAAATAATTAATAATAAATAATTAATAACAATAAATAAAATTTATGATTTTATTTTTGGCACTTTATTTTAATTTTAATTTTTTGATTTTATTATTCTTTGATTATTCTTATATTATTATATATAATATAATAATAATATAATAAAAAAAAACATGATAGGAAAAAAAACTGATGGGTCAAATACTCTTATTTTTTTTTTCTAAAACAGATTATGGTTTAACAACTAATAATCTGCTTTGTTTTCTGAAGTACTGAACAATTTAAAGAGAATGAGTGATATTCTAGAAGTAGATGGAAAGATGGCACAAATCGGCTGTATTACTGGTATTTTACCGGCTTTGGCAGCGGTTATATCTGTTGGTAATATGGTAGGAGGAGTCTTAACTCTTGACCACAATAGATTTAGTTATGGTGTATGTGGCTTAATTGCAACACCGTTTTTAACGGTCAGTGGATTATTTCGTGAGCCCGCTATTTTATATGTAGCATCTAATCAACCTTTTAACGATTATATGGAAAGCCAAACAATTGTTAGCATTAAACGCAAAAGAGGTGAAATGCGTTTGAAACAATTAGCTAGGCGGTGACCATTCATGGTTTCTTCCTGGGTTTGAAATAATAGCCCAGGTCCAGGGTGGTTTGAAACCACCAAAGTGTCTTCTCATAGAGATACTTGATTTTAGTCCGGGTTTGAGCTTTCTCGCCTGGTACATTAGTGTGTTTATGTGTTGTGTGTGTTTGCATTGAAGTTTGTGTAATTGTTCTGAGTGGAAGTTAATTAGTGTTGAGTGTTTACTTTCATATATCTAAAAAAAAACCATAAAAAGCAGTATATACCAAAAAAAAAAAACAAAAAACATATTTTAAACATTTAGTAATACGGAACTTATCCGTCGACCCCAGGTCTTCAAAAGAGGCGCTCAAGGTGTTGTGTTTGCAGCACAATTAAAGATAATATGCATATGTATCGAGCGAAATGGTCATAAAAGACATTAGTAGCAGAATACCGTAGGAAAACGAAAAATCCCGAAAGACACAGCGTTAAGTGGCATTCATAATTCATATATAAGATTAATAATTAATAATAAATAATTAATAATAAATAATTAATAATTAATAATAAATAATTAATAATAAATAATTAATAACAATAAATAAAATTTATGATTTTATTTTTGGCACTTTAGAAAAAATTTTAATTTTTTGATTTTATTATTCTTTGATTATTCTTTTGTTATTATATATAATATAATAATATAATAATATAATATAATATAATAATATAATATAATAAAAAAACATGATAGGAAAAAAAACTGATGGGTCAAATAGTCTTATTTTTTTTTTCCTATATCAGATTAAGTTTAACAACTGTTAATCTGCTTTGCTTTCAGAAGTACCAACAACAATGAGCTCTTTCGCAACTGAGACCAACAAGACTGATGTGCCTTCGGGCGAGAAGCAGGTGGTGAGTGTGGGAGCTGGTGGTGTTACCACTGGAGGAGAGGAGCAGACCATGGAGAGAATTATTGCAGCCATCATGGCTGTTATTCGCGCGAACAGCACGACGACGCCTGATAGGCGTCACATCGGCAAGACGGGCAAGATGGATGTCCGTAAGGGCGTCGTTATGGCTCTGATCACTGCGGCGATCACCGAGGACGGGTCTCGGGGCAAGGTCCTGGACCAGACCGAGGAGAAGGACCTGGAGGAGGAGAACGCCAACAAGCACGGCAAGGATGGGTATGACGCCCTGATGGCCAAGGCTTTTTTTGCCGCTCTGGTGGCGTACCTGGATGCCCAGTTTGGGTCGTCCTCGGGCCAGGCGCTCCATGTGGGCGTGTCTGAGGAGCAGCGTGCGGAGATTGCGAGCAGGGCCATGTTGGAGGGAGCGACTGCGACCTGTGAGGTGGGTCTAAAGTCTGAGGACTTCGTGGCCCGCAAAGCCGAGGTCGAGAAATTCCTGCTCTACGTCTGCATCGCATGCGACGTGCTCGGAATTGGGCGCATCATGGTGGGTGGCAACGCCCTTGGCCGGTGCATCCCTAAGGATGGCCCCGACTTTGTCGACACCGCCACGTGTGGTGAGGCGTGTCCTTTCGTGGGTGATAATGCGAAGTTGGTGTTTGACATCGCTCGGGAGCTGGGGCTTCGTCTCCTGGTGCCTAACCGCAACAAGGGTTTGGGCATCGGAGGCGTTTGGGCCGCACAGATCCTATACGATGACAGCAATCTGTATGAGAGCTGGGACTGGTCGGGAAGCCAGCTGGTGCAGTACGTGCGCCGGGGCGACTCGGTCATTCGTCATGCGACGTTTGAGTACGTCGGCGACGATGTCCTGCTGAAGGCGGGTGCTGGTGAGAGCGCGTAAGTTGTCCCGTTTGGGGCATCTTGCGCACTCTAGGATGAGCTTACTCCCCGTACATTAGTGTGTTTGCATTGAAGTTTGAGTGATTGTTCTGAGTGGAAGTTAATTAGTGTTTACATACATATATCTATAAAAAAACCATAAAAAGCAGCATATATACAAAAAAAAAACAAAAAGCAATATATACATAAAAATTGATCGAAGGACAACGATCGCAATAAATATATCCCGATTATTTGGCACATCGTTAAAGTGGCAACATGTATTCAGGTGAAATTGTCGTAGTAAGACATTAGTAGCAGAGGAATATCGTTGAGTCGGCATACGCAATTGGCGACTACTTCCTTCGGGGAGAAAAAAAAAATCATAATTCATATTTAAGATAAATAATAAATAAAATCCACAAATTTTATTTGTTAAAAAATATTTTAAAAAAACTAAAGTGCCCAATCTATTTTTTATTGTTAATGAATGAATATAATCAATAAACTTGATTAATTTTTTTTTAAATAATAAAAATTTTATATTTAATTAAAATTTAATGTGCTAATACTAATAAACAATCTCTCAAAGATATTATGATCGAGAATTGTATTGATAATACTCATTAAATTTATTTATTAAAAAAATTGATAGGTTAAAAAATAAACTTACAGCTAAATGTATAATATTTTTTTTTTCCTATATATTGATTAGAGTTTACTATTTACTCCTTATTATCGTTTGATAGTACCTAAAAAGAGTGAAAAGATGTTCAGTATTCTGGGAAATATTTGGAGCTTAATTTGCTTTTACGGGCTTTGCCGTGTCTGTCTCGGTAAGAGGAATGTGAAGGTTGGGTCAATGTCCCTTCCTGCTCTTCCCGAGGAGGAGAAGGGATTCGCAACCAGTGTGGTTGAGTACGATAATGGACGGGGAGGCAAGTTTTTCCCGAACGTTGTTCCCATCATCAAGACGATGGGGAAGGGTCAGCTCCACGAGAGTGTTGTTGGTTCTTTGTTGAAGAAGTTAGATAACCTGAACAGTGAGTGCCTTAGCCGTTTTGGCATGTCGTTTGCTGCTGTGTTCGCTATTGTGAGTGGGGTTGAGAAGGTCCTGATGGATGCTTCCTTTGTTCGCAAGGTTGGACACATTCATCCGGATGGCATTATGCCTTCGGAGTTCAGTGTGATGACCTTCGCGGATTTTTTCGCGAGAGTGCGTGTCGACACTGCTGGACACTACGGTCTTGAGCCCGGTGTTTTCCCCGAGGAGGTTTCTCGGGGGTTCGCTAAGTTAAAGAAGGAGAAGTTCGCTGACAAGACGTTTACCGATGATGACTTTTTCGCCATGATTGTCGCTCTCGACTATTTCTACTACATTGCCATCCATGCGGGTGTCTCTGAGGAGAATACGATTGAGATGATCGAGGCGCACATTCGTCGGCTTCATGCGGCTAGGTCCAAGGAGGCACTTGAACAGAAGATTCGCGACACCGTCATGGGGCTTGACATCTGTTATGTTACCGAGGGTAAAAAGAGTATTTTGGAAGAGATTCTTCGCGGATCCGGTCGTGTGGTGTATGGACCTGACGAAGGTTCACTCATTGTCGTTAATCCGGCGATTGTCACTGACGTCAATGTGTTCCAGGTTGACATTCGTGTCGGCAAGGACGAGATGACAATTGATCCGTCTAAGAACAACGAGTGCACCGCAGCGACAGCGACAATTCATGGCAATAAGGTTCTGCTTTTTAACGGTCATTTCAAGTCTGGAAAAACTGATGTTGCGACACGCGAGAGGGAGAATTTCGAGGCTTGGTACCGGACCTACATGGCGGAGCATCATGAGGTGAAGTATTATTTTGGCTCTATTGACACCAACATTCCCAGAGGGTTCGCTCTACCGGAGATTGATGGTGTCACAGCCAGTCGTACAGTTGCCGCTACATCGAAGAAGCGGCGTATTTTCACATCTCAGTGGAAGAAGTGTGGTGATGAAGTGGAGATTAATTATGACGTCGGACATTGCGCTTCGCGTGATGGTTCGATGATTAACAATCAGGAGATTGTCGGGAATGGTCAATCACTCCCTTCAGTCGAACACCCTTTCGACCACCCAGTGCTGAAATGGGATGTGGAGGTGTAAGCTGTACCAGCAGCCTCAATTTTAGTCCGGGTTTGAGCTTTCTCGCCCGTACATTAGTGTGTTTGTGTGTGTTTGTGTTGAAGTTTGAGTGATTGTTCTGAGTGGAAGTTAATTAGTGTTGAGTGTTTAGATACAGAATTGACCTACGTCAATTCTCTAGGTTGCCAGAGCGCAAGCTCTCAGTACTTACATATACCTGAAAAAAACCATAAAAAGTAGCATATACCAAAAAAAAAACAAAAAAACATATTTTAAACATTTTTATATCCCCAGAAAAAGGGGGCGGACAACAGTGTATCAAAACACAGGGAATAACGACCCTTTCCGCATTGTGAGTTTGTCTATCTGACATAAAAAGTTTGACTGGCTGAAAGCAGCTAAAGTGTGTCGCCCTACTTGCAATGGGTCTCTAAACACTATAATAGTAAAAGGAAAAAAATGCATTCATAATTCATATATAAGATTAATAATAAATAAAATCAAAAGATTTTATTTGTTAAATTAATAAAAAAAAACTAAAGTGCCTAAACTATGATTCTTCTAAATAAAAAAAACTTGATTTTTTATCTTTCTAATTCAAAAATATATAAAATCTAATATAACATTTAATAATACATTAAAATGAACTCAAACAATTGGGACGCAAAAAGGGTCAATTGGGCTAACGTAAAGTGGTCTAGACTTCAAGGAAGTACTAATGAGACACCTATTAATTCTTTTAATGATTTAATTCATCGTATTAAAGTAGCAACTGGTGGTGTGATTAAGTTCACTCTATCAGGACCTCATTGGAACACTATTTCTGATGATAAGAAAGAATTTATTCAGTCAGAAATGGCTAAAGAGTTTATTCTTATTGATTTTTCAGATTATCAAGATACTTTTGTATCAATTGATAATGATAGTAAATGGTTTACCAATCAAAATGGTGATTCATGGACTATTCAACGCAGAGATTATGCTACTCTAGTTGATGAAAATGGAAAATGCTGTGGTTGTGAACCTTTCGTAGAGACTTATCAGTTCACAGTTAACACTCAATCTATTATTGATTCTATTTAAAGAATTAATAAATTATAAAAAAAAAATAATTCGTAAAAAAATAAAAAATTGATGGGTAAATTTATTAAAAAATATACCTTCTTTATAACTATTAATTAATTAATTAGCTAATTTTATCTGCTACCTAAAATGTTTACTAACGAGTTTACTAACGAGTTTTACAAATACGCCAATACCTGCAACGAAACCCCTATCACTACCGTGGAGGAGTTAGTCGCTCACATTAAGGAGGTCATCGGTGGCAACGCCCTTTTCAACCTTAACTGCAACGACTACGGTTCGGTCATTGATTCACTCAATTCAGCAATGAAGGGAGTGAATGTCATTTTCGATGGGTCTCTTGACTCATCTGACCAGACCGCTCTTCACAAGAGAGGTGGTAGCGAGTGGTACACGCGTGTCAATGGGGACAAGTGGACTATCAAGAGGATGTTCCCAGTCACAATTGTTGGTCCTGATGGCGAACTTTGTGGCTGTGAGCATGTCATCGAGTCATACGATTTTATCGTTGACCCGGAAACTCTCATGGAGTCAATTTAGTCATTAAGACAATTATAATTTTCCAATTTTTAATTTAATTTATCTAAAATATTATTATTTTTTGCGATAAATTCATCATCTTTTATAAAATTCTTTGTAAAATATTTAACTTCAATTAAATAATTCATCATTTCTTCTAATCTCTTTAAATCACTTTCAATTTCTATTAAATTATCATCTAAAATGTTATATAAATAATATTTAAATGAAGTTTGATTATTCTCTTCTTTCTTTTGCATTTGCACTTCTATTTTTTCCAATTCTTTTTTAAATTTAAGAATTGTATTATTTATATCCATTATATCTTTTTCAGTTTTCATATAACAATTTTCTATTGTATAATTTCTAACTATATCTTCTCCATTCACTTTCTTCTTTGTTTTTCCATCTTTTAATAATACTTTATATTCTCTATTTCCCATCTCTTTTATTATAGTACAATTATTATAAAAATCATTATCAATTATTATATCTATATTATGTCCTTCTTGATGTTCTACTTCTTCTAAACTCATTTTCATAACTTCTAAAAATGTTAATCTTTCTTCTAAACTCTCTATTTTCTTTTTAATTTTATTTTTCTTTTCTTCTTTCTCATCATCTTCATCTTCATTTAAACCCAAATTCATAAAATCTAATACTAATGTTTTCTTTTTTCTACTCAAATCTTTTTTATGTAAATACATATAAACCGCTAATTGTATTAAATGTTCATTTTCCAACATATTCACACATTTAAATTCCCATACATTTTTATTATCAATACAATCGATATGACCTATTAATTTTCTATTTCTTAATTCAGGATTCTTTTCCGAAAGAGAATGTTCTACTACATATCTTACTTCTGTTTTTAATTTATTAGATACTATTCCTTCTAATCTCTTTATACATTCTCCCAAATTTTCAATACTTAACCAATCATATCTTTGTATCTGATTAACCTTAAAAATATAACCCGTTTTTAAACTATTCCATAAATTCGATATATATAATATATCTTTCGGTTGCATATTATTAAAATCTATTTTCTCTAACATAACTAAATCTCCATCTTCATCTTTTTTAACTTCTTTATTCGGTGTTTTACTACTTGAGAATAATGATTTAGAAGGTGTTGTTTGTTCTTCTATTTGTGATAAATTCTCTTTGCATCTATCAAAAATTGACATTTTACCCGTTTTTTTAAATTCAAAATAATTTGGTATTGCTATTCCTGTTATCTCACTAACACCCTCATATAAATCATTCTGTTTTGTTTTCAATGGTATATTTATCTTTATACCACTTTCCCTTATTATTTTATGTTCAAAATATGTCATACATTTATTTATAACTTCTACCGGTAAATGTTTTATTAAATCCGTCACATTCGTATCTATATTCTTCTCACTCATCTTATTCTTTATCTTTATCCTTTCACTTACAAATTTACTATATCTCTCTAATTTTGTTTTATCTATAAATGGCATAAAATCATTCTCATAATGATGTATTAATATTAATACTTCTTGAGCTCTTGTTACTGCTACATATACTTCATTAGGACATACAGAGGGATTCGCATCTTTATTATAAAAATCAAAATAAGATTTATCCATATTCAAAACCATAACTGCTTTTCTTTCTAATCCTTTAACCTGATGAAAACTTGAAAAAACTACTTTTCCTTTTAATAAATCTTCATCTAATTTTGTATCATCACTTACTGGAACGAATATAGGTATTCCATTCTCTGATAATCTATTCGCTAATTTTCTTGCTGGTGATTTATCATTTTTTAAAGAAGGTGATAAAATAAATATATCATCAAAACCATATCCATCTCTTTCTATCAATTTCATAACTTCTTCAAATAACTTGAGTTTTAACGAATCCTCTTTTCTTTTTCCTCTAAAATCATACAAATCACTGAATGAATCACATATTATATATTTTGGTTTAATATTACTCTTTCTCGATATTAATCTTCTCTCACCCAAAAAACAATTATTTATAAATTCTGCCATCTCATTCGTCACTCTAAAACTTTGAGATAATTTATAAAATCCCCATTGCTCTCTAATAAATTTACTTTTGAATATCTGATTTGCCATCGTTATATACCTTTCATCCGCATTATTAAATTTAAATATTGATTGATTCTTATCTCCCAATATACATAATCTAATATTTTTATTATTATCTTTTATTATATGTGTCACTAATTCAAAATATAATGGACTCATATCCTGAGCTTCATCTAATATTATTATATCATATTGAAAATTCTTCAATGGTTTTAATTCATTCTTCAATTTCATTTTTTGAATCATTTTTGTATCAGTAAAGCATTCATGGTCATAATATTTTACACAAAAAGAATGATATGAATGCACTTCCATATTTGTTAATCCTAATAATTCAACTTTTTGTCTTGTTTCCAATTTTAATTTTGAATTATATGTTAATAATAATACTTTATATTCTTTGTATATCTTCGCAATATGCAAACATAATGTTGTTTTACCACTACCAGCTACAGAATCTACAATTATATTTTTATCTTGTAAACCATAAATCGCTGATATCTGTTCTTCTGATGGATTATTCAATTTGTATCCATTTTCTTCACTACTCATTTTTATTTTTATTTACTAAAATATTTGTTATTTTTAAATTATATTTTTAACTATTATTATCTTTAATGCTTTTTTTAAGTCATAATTATTCATAAAAAAATTTGATTAAATAACTATAAAATCTTTATTTTAATTATTTATATAAAAAAAAGTATATAAAGATGATACGAAGTACTAGACAACGTAAAACTAGTAATTATTTTCTACAAAGAAATTTTGCAATTGGATGTGATGAAGCATCTGATTCTGAAGAAATTATTGATTCTTCTATTGAAGAAGAAGAGGAAGAAGAAAATGAACGTAAATCACCTCTTCCAACAAATAATAAAAGAAAGAGTGAAGAAATCACCGAATCAGAACCTAAAACAAAAGCAAAATCATCACCTCGGAAAAGAACAAAAATATCTTTAACAAAAAGCACAACATTATCTGGAAGTATCGAGTTTATTGATACATCTGGTATTAAAAAAACAGAATCTTTTAATTTTAGAACTAATAGTGACAAAGGTTATCATTTTGAGACGAATCAATTTAGTGTTAATAACTTTGCAGTTGGTAATTATATTTATTTTTTTATCAAACGAACACCTACTAAAGTATATGATTTTATGTTTAAAATAATACCACATGAACACAAAATTGAATTTTTAGATAAAAATTTTATTGTTTATCCTCCTTTCAATGAGGATTTTAAAGAAGATTTTACTAAAAAATATATTAAAAAGAATGATAGCTTATATACAGACTTTAGTGCTGTTTTCTCATCAAGAGGAGAAAATCATTTAGAACTTGTTTTCAAAGATGTAAAAACAGATTTGACTTTTTGCACATTTAATATCGAATCTAAAGAATAGATTCTATAAAATCAATTATAAAAAAACATCTAAAATTTGATTTATTTTTTTATAAATAAAAATATCTTATCTAATTCTTTAGAATTTAATGATATAGTCTTACCATATTCTCGTATTATATCATTCATTTTTGTTGTATAATTTATTTTATCTGTTTTTAATTGATAAATTATGTCTTCGTCTTTTTTCATTATCTTCAAATTTATATTATCCTCAAACTCATAATCTAAGCATTGATTCGATTCTGAAAATGATACTAATGACTTCAAATCTCCATCATTTACTCTTATAACTTGTTCTTTGAATGGATTCTCTTTTTTACCTACTTGTCCAGATACTCCTACATATATTTTATGTTCATCATTTGCTATTAATCTATCTATAACCATTCTTTGAGGATAAATCTTATTTCCCATTTTTAAGTTTATTATTTATTTATAATATTTTATAATTTTTTTAAATACTAATTATTTTGACTTAAAAAAAACCAATAATATATTTTTCATAATTTCATAAATAATAAACTTCTACCAATAAAATTCATTATATCATTTTTCATTTCTTGTCTTTCATCAACGGTTAATAATGACCATAAAAATTTGCATTCTTTTTTCTTATATTCAATTTTATTAGAATCATTATTCAGAAAAATATTTATTATTTTATCATTTGGTTTATTTTTGAGAATAAATGACCTATTTTTAATATAATCAATATATTCTTTTGTTGTACCATTTATATGTCCTTGCATTCCAACTTTATCTTGTATAAAACAATCAATATTATTTGATAACCAATTAAGAGATTCTAGTTCAACAAATTCTTCATTAGTATTTCTAATTTTTCTTTCAGTAAATTCGTAAAGTTTAATAATATTATCATATGAAGATTTTACGTCTTTAATATCTTCCAATAATGATTTTTTTTGAGGTTGATATGTATATCTTAAAATCTCATTTTTTACGTCTGATGAAAGTCTACTTAACATATTAATTTATGTTTAATTATATTAATCTTTAAAAAATTGTTATAAATTATTATTCAATTTTTTAATTTATTCTTTAAGTACTAATTATTTTTAATTAAAAATATTCATATTTATTTTTAACTTAAAAAAATTAGATGAATAGAAAAAAAAGTGAAATTTAGATTTGTAAAAAAGAATTTGAACGTAGTAGATAAATAACAATAAATAAAAGAATAAATTATAAAATGAAAATCGCAATATTCGGTAAAATGGCAAGTGGAAAGAGTACTCTTTCAAAGTATATTCAATATTATTTAGCCAATAATTATGATATCAACTTAAAGAAAGTATCATTTGCAGATAAGATATATGAAATCGCATACGATTTATTTGGTATGAAAGAAAAAGATAGAAAACTTTTACAAGATATAGGTCAAAAAATGAGAGAAATTGATGAAAATATTTTTACAATATATACAATTGAAAAATGTGTTGATAAAGATGTTATAATAGAAGATTGTAGATTATTGAGTGAATTTAATGAATTAAAAAAGAATGATTTTATAAAAATAAGAATTAAAATATCTAATGAACTACAATTAGAAAGATTGAAAAGATGTTATCCTTCAACATATGAAGAACATCTCAAAAATTTAAATCATCGAAGCGAAATTGAATTAGAATCGTTGAATGATGATGAATTTGATTTAGTTATAAATGCAGAAGATGGAGATAAAATTTATCAAGTTATAAAAGAATTCTTTGATAATAAACTTATCTAAATATATTAGGATGTTATTATCAAATCTTAATAAAAAAATTATAAAAATTAATTCTTAACAAAATTATTAAATCTTAGTAATAAAATTATCAAGTTCTCTCGCATCTAAATTAGTAAAGTCATTCGATAAAGCATTGTTAGCTCTCTTATATACTTCTATAACTTCTCTATACGAATCTGCGTAAGGTCTCATTACTTCCGTTAAATTATCCTCAATTTTCTTTCGTACATCAATATTCATATAATAATCTTGAAGACGACAAAATTCGAGATTCTTTCTAGATTCTTCAAAAGGATAAAATTCACCTTCAACAGCATATTTTACACGAAGAGGTCCAATGATATAAGTAAAATAATAATTCATTAAATCCGTTGAAAGAACATGATTCTCTGAATCATTAAACTTAATTAAATTATTGTTGGAATAATAATTCATAATTTTATCTTCTAACATCTTAATTTGTTCTTCATTCATTTCCTCATTCATTAACTCTTTATATTCATTATTCAAATAATTTATTAAAGGATTCTTTATTTTTCCTTTAATATCATTTGTTATCAAATTAATCATATTCTCTAATCTGTCTTTTTGTGCCAATAAATAAGCAAATGTTCCTAAATCTCTGGGAATAACAGTAGCTTCTACAACAGGAATATCCCTGTTATTCTCTTCTACTCTTTCAGCAATAACTACTGGTCCAATAGCAGATGCAGAATTTCCCATTTTTATATTTTTTGCTTTTACGTATATGAGAATTAATGATGAATACGTTTTCCTTTCAGAAAAACAATTATCACTTTCAACCAAGTGATATAAATTAGTTATAAATTTAATAGTTAAATATAAATTTATGTTATTTTTTTCAGTTTTTTTAATAAAAATATTGATAGTTTTATTAATAATATTTATTTTTTATATTTATTATGATAATATCATTCGAAAAGATGCAATTCGACCTGACTGAACTTATTCGCACCTTCTGACGTATTTTAATTATCATGAACTTTGTGATTTTATTTAATATCGCTCATAGAAGGTATGTAGAAAAGAGGAAAGTTTGTTAATAGTCGAACATTTATAATTATTTTAAGTACTAATTATTTTTTAGTTTTAACTTAATAAATTAAAGTGACTTAAAAAAAAATGAATATTTATATTTAGAATAAATAATTTATAAGAAAGAAATTAAATTAGCAAGAGATAAAATGAGCAATAAATACGATATAGCAATAGTTCTGGACACAAGTGGAAGTATGGGAGCAATTTTAAATAAATTAAAAAATAACATTAGAAGTATTGTAAAAGATTTATTTGAAAAAATCCCTGGTGTAAGAATTTCTTTAGGATTTTTTCAGGATTATAATGATGACTATGTATGGAAAGGGCAAGATTTTACTGTTGAACAAGAATCTTTAATTAATTTTATGAAAAATTTAAATAATATTAAAGGAATTGAGGGTCCTCCTGGATGGTCTAGTCGCGGAGAAGGTTATCAAGAATGCATTGAGCATGCTTTTTATGAAGTTCATCAACTAAATTGGATATCAGAAACTAGTAGATCTTTAATCTTCATTTCAGATACAATCCCTCATTCTCCAGAAGTAGCATTAAATGGTAGAAACTGGGAAGAAGAATTACAGAAGATTAAAGATAGAGGAATTAATATTTACTCTGTGTTTGCTAATAATTGGCAAAACAAGAAACATATCAAAGATTTCTATCGTAGAATCGCTGTAGAAACAAATGGCTACAATTTATATTTAGAACAATTTGCTCATATCATCGAAATAATGACAGCAATTTGTTTTCGTGCTATGTCACAAGAAAGACTTGAGACTTATGAAAATGAACTTAGAGTTAAAAATCAAGGCATGAATACTAATATGAGACAAATGTTTGATGTTCTTCTTGGACGTCAAACAATTGAACAAATTGATGAATATAATAATAATACTTATCATTATGATACATCTCATACAGACTCGAGTTCTTCAAGTTCATCATCTTCAGTAGTAAAAAAAAGTAAAAAGAAGGATATTGATTATACTAAATTAACTGAAGCTGATTTCCAAAAGAAACCTTGTGCACCATCAAGATTCCAAGTATTAGATGTAACAGAAGATAAAGATATTAAAGATTTTGCACAGGAAAATGGATTAACATTTGCGACAGGTAAAGGATTTTATCAATTTAATAAACCAGAATTAATTCAAAAAGGAAAAGAAATTATTTTACAAGAGAGAACAACGGGAAACTTCTTTGAAGGATTGTACGCTAGAAAACTATTGAATCTAATTGATTATGATGAAAAAAAGAGAATTAAACCAACTGATTTTGCAGAATACAATATTTTTGTACAATCCACATCAGCAAATCGTAAACTTATTGGAGGTTCTAAATTCCTTTATGACCAAATTTAATAAAAAATATTAATGCGTTTAATTTTGAAGAAAATATAAATAAAATATTATTTATAAGTATAAAATAAAAAAATGTCACATACTCCTAAACACATTACACAAAAAAGTATTCTAAAAGAAAGTCTTACTAAACCAGACGTTTGGCAAGCTTATAAATATTATGAAAAGAAAGCTTTATTTTGGGGATTCACTCGTATTTCTTTAAATAAATATAAGAAAATGTATTGGGAAAATAGAAGTGTTCCTATATAAATTCACTTCATAAAAAAAAAATTTAAAAATATTTTTATAATATATAATAATAAATCTATTATTATATGAGGTACAATATATATTATATCTGGATTATCTACATCATTTATAATAAAAAAATTTCTTCTATTTATAAAATTTAATTCTGGATTTTCATAAATATTATCAAAAATAATATTATCAAATGTATTATTTAACATATTTTTTTTTATTTAATTAAGTTTAATTATATATAAATATTTATAAATATTTATAATTTATTCTTTATATTTCTTTATTAATTTACTAATAATAACATTAATTCTTCTGATTTTGTTAATCTTAATTTTTTATTATTTTCTATTTTAATATTTTTTGATTTATTATTATCATTATTATTATTTTGATTATTAAAAATTAATAATAAATTATCTGATATATTAATATTAATTCTTTCTTTTATTTCATCATATTTATAATTATTTGATAACATATTTTTTATTTAATACTAATAATAAATTATATTAATTTTTGAAAAAATAATTTAATAACATCATACCTATAAAATTTGGAAAATGTACTAATATCATGTGTTTAATTTCTTTATCTTCTATATATTCTTCATTTCCTTCTCTAAACATCGCATTTTTAAATATATTTTTAACTAAAAATAATAATAATGATATTCCTGTTAATATTACAGGTACATATATTTTTTGAGTAAAACATAAATAAATTAGATATCCACCTAATATTCTATTTGAAAACTGGTCTAAAATATTATAATTATGTTCTCCTTTCCAATGATATAATATTGATACTATATATATACCTAACATTGGCCAAGCTAATTTCCATTTTTTCATAAAAAATGCTGTTAAACCTGCTATTAAAAAAACATGTGAAGAAGTTAATAAAATATTAGAACCGTGATATTGCTCTTCAATGATTTTTTTATTTTCTTTTTTAACATCTAAATTTTTCATACCTTCTTCCATTAAATTTTTTACTCTATCACGATATTCTTCTGGTTTTTCATTATCTAAAGGATTTACTTCATCTAACACTTCTATTGTATATAATTTTCTTTTATGTTTTATTGTTTCTGCAATAATACTTAATAAAGATTGACCTTTTTTCCAATTAATGTATGGGTCAAATTTAATTATTATTGGTAAAATTCTAGTCATTGGAAGAAAACCACCCATTCTATAATCTTCCATCTTATTTTGGTCTTCATTATTTGAAAATCCTGCATTAGGAGCTATTGCTAATAATTTTTGTCCTGCTTTTCTATTTTTAACCATATCTTTTATTAAATCAACTGTATTTGTTCCATTTCTGAAAATTATACCACCTACTTTTTTCAATAATAAATCAAAAGGATAAGTACAAGTCTTTTCTGCTGCTATAAATTGAAAACTTTCACCAAATTCTTTAATCATTAAAATATGGTCATAAAATGTACAATGATGAAAAACTATTATTCCTCCAGGTTTACTTTTAAAATTCTGATATTTTTCCATATTTCTTTTCTTAATCTCTCCATTAGTATCCATAAAAAATAATAATGTTTCTGCTATATATTTCCAATTTGAATATATTAAACCTAAAAACACAAATAATATAAATAATATTCCTCTTATTACATAAACTCCGTATTCTATCATTTTTTTTATTAAATAAAATATCTTATTATTATTTTTATTTTATTTTATCTATCTTTACTTATTTTCAGATTTTTTAAAATCTTTTTCTGTATCTATATCATCATCTTCATCCTCCTTCATTTTATATCCATATATTCTTTCTCCACTCATCTTTCCACTTTCTATAACTTCATTTTTTATTATGTCTATACAACCATTATGCAAATATGTTTGTTCAAATAATTGTCTACACTGATTATACGGTTCTTCTATATCTTTATATTTTTGAAAAATTGGTATTAATTGTGTACCTTCCATATGATACATTTTATATGGTGTTTTTTCATATGGTATTATTGTTCTTAAACTATCATAATCATCATAATTATTTATAAATGTCTCTATTGTATCTTCTAATAATTCTAAACTTCTATTCGGATATGTTGGTCTTAAATGAATCCATAAATCAGGTTTCGGTATACCGTTCTTCTCTAATTCTTCATTCATATGTTGAAAAACCTCCAAATCTGTCGATAAATCATCACTTATCTCTTTTGGTCTTAAACTTAATATAGTTGCACCATATTCTTTTGCTATTTTAGCATATTCTTCACTATCTGTTGATACAAAAATATTCTCTGGTTTAATATATTTAACACATTTTTGAGCTATTTTTATACTATGTACTAATAAGGGAAGACCTTTATATAATTTAATATTTTTATGTTTTATTCCCTTTGAACCACTACGTGCAGGTATTAATACGTAAGTTCCCACGTAGTGGGACAACCTAGAAAATTGACTTTGGTCAATTCTGTAAGTACTGAGAGCTTTAGCGCTCTGGCGACTAAGAGAATCAGCTTCTCTGATTCTGTATATAGAATTATCCATTTTTATAATAAATAAGATTAATATTATTATCTTTATACGTATACGTAAATATAATAAAAATTTGATTAATTATTTTTAAAATATTTATTAATTTATAATTTATATTATAAAATTTTTATTTAATAAAAACAAAAAAAACAAAAATGAATGATATTCAACATACTAGGAATAAATTTATAGGATTATATACATATTGTTTATATAATATTGAAAAAGAATTTTCTAGAGAAGATGCTAAAAATATTATTGATAAACTTAAAGAAGATAACAATTTTTTTAAGTATATTGAATTTATTATGAATTATCTTAATAAATATAAAATGAGAATTTATCAAGGTCAAGAACACTATTATTGTAGAATTAATGTTTTTGTTATTATTTTTGGAATTTTACTTTATACAGAAGTATATAAGACTAGATGCCAAAAACTACATAGATTTATTGATAATTTTATTGATTGTATTCTATTCGATAGAGATACTAATAAATATTATTTGAAAATTGATATTAGAGAATTTATTTTTCCTCTTGAATTAACTATTCAAGATGTTAATCTTTCTCATTTATTCAATGGAAAAACTTACGATTTTATTTCACATGTCACACCGAATGTATCAAATTATAGAGAATCTGATAATGAATCCGGTCGGAAAAGACTTCGGTCTGAAGTTGATTCTTCTCGTACATCTATCGAGAGACCTATCGAGAGACCTATTGAGAGACCTATCGAGAGACCTATTGAGAGACCGATCGATAAACTTATCGAAAGAATTCGGTATCAACAACAAGACCCTCGTTTACAAATTAGACAAGAGATTCCAGTTAGAGACCCGAGATTAATTCAACAAACTATTCCATATTATGAGGATAGAAAAACTCAAGAAGAAGTTGAAAATCAAGAATTAAAGAAGAAAATCAAATATTTAGAATGGTGTCTTAATGAAGCCGAACAGAAAATTAAATTATTAGAAAAAGAAAAAGATGATTTGAGAAGAATTGTTTACAAACCTTCTCATAATTATTCTTAAATTTTATTTTTTTTCAATTTAAAAAAATTTTTATAAAATTAATTAATCAAAATTAAAATAAAAGATGAATCAAATTACATATAAAATTTTAAGTGAAGTATCTGAACCTATCAATATAAGAATAACTACTTATATGACTAATCTATTCAGAGGTATAGGTATTGCTTATTGTATTGAAAAAGAAAAATATTTGCATTTGCCAATAACATGGATATTTCCAAGTATATATTTAGGTTATCAAATGTTTTCTAATAAAGATTATATCAAAAAATTTATTAAAGAATAATATTTTTCTTTTTGCCGTAAACAGATTTGCATGACACCAGACGCCTAAAGGCTGGTGCATTTTGCATAACAAAATGACAGCTAACTAGTTAGCTGCGGCCAGGCATCGAAGATGCGGTCTTTTTTATAAAAAGAAAAATGGGTTTTTTTAAGTACTAATTTTTAAATAAATAAAAATTAATTAATATTTTCTTTTTTTTATCTTAAAATAGATTTCTTTAAGTACTAATTTCTAAATATTTAATTAATATTTTTCTTTTTTCCCGTAAACGGCTTTTTTCTTTATTAAAGAAAAAAGGGGTTTAAATTCAACTTAAAATAATAATTATATAAAATATAATACATAAAATTATAAAAATGTCTCAAAATAAAATTAAAATTATTGCCGAAATCGGTATTAATCACAATGGTTCGATTGATTTATGCAAACAATTAATGCTTTTAGCTAAAGTATCTGGTTGTGATTATGCTAAGATTCAAAAACGCGAACCTGATGTTTGTGTTCCTGAAAATCAAAAAAGTAAAATTCGTGATACTCCTTGGGGTAAAATGACTTATTTGGAATATAAAAAACGCATAGAATTTTCAGAAGAACAATTAAAAGAATTATATGAATATGCAAATCAGATAGGTATTGAATTTTTTGCAAGTGTATGGGATTTACCTAGTGTTGATATTATGGCTAAATTTACTAAAATAGGTAAAATTGGTTCTGCATCTATCACTGATTTAGAACTTTGTAAATATGCTCGTGAAAAATTCGATTATTTAATTGTAAGTACTGGAATGAGTACTGAAGAGGAGATAGAAAAATGTATTGAAGTATGTAATCCAGATGTTATTATGCATACAAATTCAACATATCCTTGTCCAGTTGAAGAATTAAATTTAAATTATATTCATCATCTTAAAACTAAATGGGTTGGAAAAGAGATTGGTTATAGTGGTCACGAGTATGGTTTAGTCACTACATTTGCTGCAGTGGCAATGGGTGCTACATGGATTGAAAGACATATTACTTTAGATAGAACTATGTGGGGTTCTGACCATTCTTCATCAATTGAACCATCCGGAGTTATTAAATTAGTCAAAGGTATTCGTGATATTGAAAAAGCTACACAAACACCTATTGGTGAAAGAGTACTTTTACAAGGAGAACTTAGTAAAAGAGAATCTTTAAGAAAAGTATAATTTTTATATTTTTTTAAATACACAGATACTACCAATAGCATCAATTTTTTTAAGTAAATTATGTTTATTTTCCAATTCTAAAATACAATTATTAATTTCTTTAAATTGAGTATTTAAAATAATAATAATACCATTTTTATCTAAAATTTTTTCCATTAATTGAATATTTAATAATAATTCATTATATTCATTTTCTTTTGTTATAATTTGATTAATAATAAAACAATCAATATTATTTTTTTTATATAAATTTTCAAATAGTACATCATTAGGATTCTTTTTAGTTATTTTAATATTTTCAGTACTTTTTTCATCTTTAATATTTAATAATTTTTCAAATTCATCTTTTTTATTATTTTTTGTATTATTAATAATTATCATCTTTATTTTTTTATTTTTTAATACATAATTATAAATAAAATTATTTTCACCTATCAAAATTATATTATTTGATTTTTTTTTTTCAATATTTTTTACTATAAAATTATTTTCGTATGTATTATCATATTTTAATACATCTTTAAAAAAATTATTATCTTTTTTATTAATTTTACCTTCTTTTGTATAACTATCAATATCTTTAATTTTTTTAGTTATTGTTTTTTCAATATATTTAGATTTATTTAATCTTAATTTTCGAATAGCATTTATAAAATTTAATTCATTTAATAAAAATATTTTTTTATCATTATCATCATAATATAATATTAAATGCCAATATATATCATATAATAACCAATATTTAAAATAAGTATCTATATATTTATATTCTAATTTTTTAGAATTTGGTAAAATTATACTATAATTATAATCATTTTTTATAATATCTTTTAATTTATTTATATTTTCTATATTATTTATATAATCTCTACAAAATATAATATTTTTACCAACTATATAAACTTCATTAAAATATAATGTCAATAAATATAAAAATAATTTTAAATTTGGTACCGGATAATAAAAATATAATAATAAATTTCCATTAGATTGTAAATTATTAAATACATTTGGTAAAACTTTCATTAAAGATTTTAAACTATCTTCTGATTGTTCATAAGTAGAATCATATAATCTACCAATCCAATGTTTAGATTTTAATGCTATATTTTTATATTTATTTTTATCTTTATCATCAAAATCATCTTTATAAAATTTATGATACTTTTCATCATTTGTAAAAATATCAAAATATGTTTTTTCTATTTCATCATTTAATAGACTAAATTTTTGCCTAGATTTAAAAAACACATTTTTTGTATCTTTTTTATTTTTTATTTTTTCTATTAATTTATTTCTTTGTATACCATATTTTTCTAACTCATTCTTTATTACTTTATTTTTTTCTAACTTTATTTCAATATTATCATATTTTTTTATTGATAACATATGTTGAATATTTATTAATATATTTTTAAAATCTTTTATCATTCTTCTATTTTTATCAATTTTTATTTTTTTTTATATTTTATAAATATAGTAAATATTATTTATTATTTATATTAAAATGAATATTTTCACTTCTTATGAACAATGGTTTTTAAATACAATGGATCCGATTATTCAAGTTTCTATTGCAAAATATGATTTAAATATGTATGATAAACTTAATAGAAAAATTGAAAATTATAGAAGAACAGTTTTTTCAAATAATGAAGAAGGTAGAATAAAAAAAGATAAAATGCAAGAAATAACAAATATTGCAAAACTTCAATTACAAGCTTTTCCATATGATTATAATAGTATGTTAAGACATTTAAATGAATTATTAAGAAATTATAGGCAATTTTATGGTAAAAGTACTTTTCAATTAGAAAAAGAAATGACTAATATACAAAAAAGAAAATATGGATTATTAAGATGGATTCGTAATAATGAAAGGTCTCTACATCAACTTTTACAAATGGAATTAATTAAAAATAATAATGGTAAAAGTATTCGACAGAAAAGAAATGAAAATAATTCAAGACCTCAATTGATTAATAATTGGATTCAATTAGTTTTAAAAATAAGTAAAGAAACAATGAATAATGCATATCAAAGAACAAATAATGAAGCTTCATTATTGAAAAAAAGATTTACGAATGGTTTGAGAGAAAATAATTATAATTTATCATTATTTACAAAAAAAAAACATTTAAAAACTAAAGAATGTAATTATGATTTTGAACCAAGAACAACTGAAGAACAAACTCAATTTTTACAAGAAATTGAACAAAAAAAAAGAAATAATGATAAATTTTCAGGAAGATATGATTGGGATGAGACAATTGATATGTTAGGTATTAATCAATTATCTTTTTTAAAAACATCAAATAGAGGGAATACTTTAGAAAACTATTTTAAAAATAATTATAAAATTGCCCTTAAAGAATTAATTAATTTATATTTAATGCCAATAGAATCAATTTATAATGATATATTTTTATTATATCGAGAAAATATTATGATGTGTATATCATTCATATTATATAATAATAATATAAAAATTAATATTGAAGGACAAAATGTTGCAAAAGGTCTTTATGGAAAAGTTAAAGAAAATAAAAATAAAAAAATAATTTATAAATATGAAAATTTAAGAATAATGTCAGAAACACAACGAGAAAACGGTATAAAAAATAATGGAACTTTATTTACTAAATTTTATAAAAAATATCCTATTAATAGTTATGTTTCAACACAAGTTTTATTTAGTTATATGATTCAAAAATATTTATACGAACTTAATAAAAATTTTGTACCTAATATTTATGATATTAAATTTGATTTTGAAAATGAAAATAAAGAACCTTCTTTACCATTATCAGAAAACAAAGAAAAAAAAGATGATATTCAATTATCATTAACTATTATGAATAAATCAAATAAAAATAATAGAATTAGTTTTGAATCTTCAAATCTTTTTGAAATACTTTTTAATACTAAATTGTATACTTGTGAAAATTATATTCAATTTATTAAAATAATTTTAATTAAATTATGTGATATTTTAATTTATTATCAAAATAAATGCTTTTTTGTACATAGAGATTTACATGTTAAAAATGTTGTTATTAATTATAATATAAATTCAAATTCAAATCTAATAGATAATGAAAATATACAAGTTAAAATAATTGATTTTTCATTTTCATCTATTTTAATCAATAATCAATCATTAGTATTATCTCAATTTCAATATTCAAATATGAAAAGTTTACATAATCCTACTTTTACAAATTCATATTTTAATAAAGATTGGAAAAAAATTGATTTAAAATTTTTTTTTACTTTATTTTTATTTTTTTTTAAACCTAAAGGACTTAAAGAATTTAATATTAAAAATAATAATTTAATTATTTTTGATAATATTGAAAGATTAATTATTAATATTATTAATATTGAACCTGGTTATAATGAAAGATTTGATGATTTTAAAAAAATTGGTTGTTTTATAGATCATAAGGCGTTTGATGCTTTTCTCAAGAAAAATAATATATTTGGAGAATCTTTTAATGATAACATTTTTGACCCAAATGTTTGTAAACTAAGAATTATTGAATTATTAAATAATAATTAATTTATTTCATTGCTGTTCTTAAATAATAAGCATAATTTGCCGGTCCATCTATTTTTTTATAAGATTCTAATGTATTATTAACATGTTCCATACATTTATTAATATCATTAAAATGTGCATTATTTATAATTAATAATTTATCTTTATTTAATAATTTTTCAGAAAACATAATATAAAATAATAAATCATTAAAATCATTTATATTTTCTAAATAAATAGTATCAAATTTTAATTTTTGTGCTAAAAATGTATTTAATTTTATCATAACATCATCTTCTTTATTTAATGTTGTTATGTCTAAGATATTTGTTTGATTATTATTTTGATTTAATATTTTTTTAAAATCATCGCCAATAAATAATATTTTTTGTACTTTGTATTTATTTAATAATTTTATTAAATATTTTTCATCATATGTAGTTATTTCTTCTAGGTTTTTTTTCTCTTTATTTTTTACTAATTTTTCTATTCTTTTTATATTTTTTTTTATATTATGAATAGTATCTAAACCTAATTGATTTATAAAATTTAAATAATTATAAAAATATTGTGAATATAAATCTTTTTTTCTTTTTACAACTAATTCATATTTAAAATTATAATCTAATTTTATATGAATTTTTAAATATTCAAATATCTTATCTAATTTTATTTTTTCTGAAAGATAAAATTTATAATCATTTTGATTGATATCTGTTATTATTTTTAAATGTTTAATATCATTTTTAAAATTTTTACAAAATATCATGTATCTATGTATTAAATATACTTCTTCAAATAATATTGAACATAAAAATATAAATTTAAGTGCATCATATGATGGATTTACATATATAAATATAACATTTCCATTTTCTTTTAAATGTAAATATAATTCTGGTAGATTATTCATTAATTTTTTATAACAATCATATATATTTAATTCACTTTTATTATATAAATTTGATATTTTAGTTAAATCAGGTTTTATTAATAAATTTTCATATTGAATATTTGATAATTTATTTTTTATAAAATTATTATTTTTATCTATATCTATTAAATCATAATTATCTTTATTTGTAAATATTTTAAATAAAGAATTATATATTTTAATTTTACGGGTTGTATTTCTTGCTTTTAATATACCTTCTTGTGAATTTTTATTCTCTTTTATTTTTTTTAATAAATCATCTCTTTTTTTAAAAG
>JACCDX010688104.1_pt1 | contig 45548 bp, 31 predicted proteins | sample 7449681 | NCBI WGS metagenome assembly JACCDX01 (sample SAMN15323450, study PRJNA562643) | freshwater metagenome | isolation source: river surface water | place: USA:Blue River Watershed | collected 2017-08-18
GCGAACACAAATTCAAATTGGCCGACAAAACCAACCTCACCACCGGATTTTCTGGCAGATTGTACCGCCCCAATTCCATGGGAACCATCTTTTCAGGCACAAACGGCCGCGTGATTCGCAACCACGAATTTGGTGCTTATGCGGGTATCGAACAACGCTCCAGCAACAACAAAGTGAAAATCAATGCCACCGCGAGGGTTGATAAAAATCAAAACTTCAACTACATCTTCTCCCCCGCCGCATCCATGGTGTACACACCGAATAAAATCACCTATTACCGCGTGAGTTTGTCTGCTGGAGTGAGAAACCCCACTCTGGCCGATCAATACCTTTACTACAATGTGGGAAGAGCCATTTTGTTGGGTAACATCACCGGCTACGATAGCATGGTTACCCTGCCTTCTTTATACGATGCGTTGAGTGGACTAACCACAGATTTGAAAAAACTGCAGTGGTTTGGTGTTGACCCTGTTCGACCAGAAAAAGTAAAGAGCATAGAAATCGGTTACAAATCCTTCTTGCTTGCCAACAAGCTCAACATTGATGCCTCGGCCTATTACAGCTATTACGAAGACTTTATTGGCTATAAAATTGGCATAGACCCTACCATTGACTATTCCATCAATTACATCAGTGGCGGACAGGTATATCGCATTGCAACGAACGCAGAGAGCACTGTAACAACCACCGGAATTAGCATAGGAACCAACTATTTCTTCGCAAAGAATTACACGGCCGGGGTAAATTATTCCTTCAATCAATTGAATAAAACCAATACGTTGGACCCCATCATCCCTGCCTTTAACACTCCCAAACACAAGTACAATGTTTCCATTGGTGGTCAAAATTTGGAGATCAAAAAATTCAAAATTCAGAACCTTGGATTCAACATCAACTACAAATGGGTGCAAGGCTTTCGATTCGAAGGAAGCCCTCAGTTTACTGGAGATGTGCCCACCTACTTCTTGCTCGATTGCATGATTTCAAAGGTGGTCCCCAAATACAAAGCCATGATCAAAATGGGCGCCAGCAATCTCACAAACAACAAAGTGATGCAAGTGTATGGCGGACCGAGAATTGGTAGGATGGCATACTTTTCTGTATATTTCGACCTGTAATTGAAATACAATAAGTTAAAATCAATTCCTTAAGTTTGTAAAAAACCAAAATTAAATAATATGAAAAAAACATTACTCGCCGCTTTGACAGTTGTGTTGGTTTCAAATGCTTTTTCCCAAATCAAATATGTGGATGAAGTTTTGACTGCCGACAAGATCAAGGTTACAAAAAACGTGACTTATGGTGACAACTACACCGTTCTCACAGGGACTCCCACATTAACTAGCACTGTGTCTATGGCACCCGGTTATGGATTTGTGGCAATGACTGCAGACATCTACGAACCCCAAGATGGCGCAAGCAATCGCCCTTTGATCATCTTCACACACACCGGTTCTTTCTTACCCCGCTACTCTAACAACAGCCCCGTGGGTTACAAAGACGACAGTGCCACTGTGGCTTTCTGTATGTCGTTGGCAAAACGTGGTTATGTGGTTGCTTCTATGACTTACCGCATGGGTTGGAACCCTGCCGCTGCCACTGTTGACGCACGTAAACAAGGTATCATCAACGCCGCTTACAAAGGTGTTCAAGATTTGGCCACTTGCGTTCGTTTCATGAAAAAGAGCGTGAAAGAAGGTGGTAACCCTTACAACATCGATACCACCAAAATTGCTGTAGGTGGAAACGGTACAGGTGGTTACATCACCAGCGCGTACTCTGCGATTGACCGTCAGAGCGAAATCAAAAGCATCAAATTCCGCGATGCCACTACAGGAAAAGTAATGGTTAACGATACCATGTGGGGTGACCGCTTCGGTATTGGTGTAAACAACCCAGCAATGGGTATGTTCTGCAAATCCAACCACGTTGGTTACACATCAAACGCCCGTTTGGCTTTTGCCATTGGTGGTGCCATTGGTGACTCTGCTTGGATGGAAGCCGGTGAAATTCCTTTGATCTGGACCCACTCTGTAAGCGATCCATTTGCTCCTTACACCACCGGTATGGTAAACGTACCTGGTACTACCCTCCAAGTAGTTGAAGTAAGTGGTGGCTTCGACGCCATGTCTCGCTGTCAGCGTTTGGGTAACACCGCACCTTACAAAGGCAAAGTGATGGATGATTATACCCGTGAAGCCAACAAGTTGAACAAAGGCGTTGATGGTTTATTCCCAATCGCCGGCTTGGCCAACGCATCTGGCCCATATGAGTGGTACGACACCACCAAAATCAAAATGTTGCCAAACCCTCCTTACAATCCCACAGTGATTTTGGCGGGCATTAAAGCATCAAACCCATTCCAAAGCAAAACCAAAGCGATGAAATATGTAGATTCAGTAATGGGCTACATGGCGCCTCGTATTGCGGTTACTTTGGGCTTAGTAGCTTCAGTAGGTATCGAAAACACCAACTTGGCCACCAACGTAACATTGGCTCCAAACCCTACCAAAAACCAATTGATCATTCATAACAACTGGGACAACCGCACTTTGGTTGCTGCTAGCTTGGTAGATATCAATGGCAAAGTAGTTCGTGAATTCGCCATCAATGGCAACCACAACGTATACGAATTGAACGTTCCAACTGGCATTTATGTAGTTAGAATGCAATTCAACGACGGTGTTGGTAGCAGCAAGTTGATGGTTGACTAAACCACACAAAGAATATCACCATTTATGGTGAATTGTTAATGTCCTTTCAAGGGGCGGCTTTGTGCCGCCCCTTGTTTATTTATACCAAGTATTAATAACACATTGCAAAGAATATTAAATTCAATTATCTCACATTCAATTATTTATTTAGTTTTACAAACTCATTCATGACACGATATCTTCTCGGCATCTTCCTGGTATTTTTGTTAACCACTGGTTGTAATAGTGCCTTTCGGGCCAATTCAACATTCATTCGTGTATCGCCCCCAGTGGCAAAATATCTGCAACACAAAGAAGTGGTGATTCATAACAATGACAGCAGGAAAGACATTTATAGAAAAGTAAGCATCGAAGTGCCACGAGAATCAGATTCTCTATATCGATTGAAATTCAAAAAGATCAAAGGCGAAACCATCATCTTAGAAATTACAGACTCTTTCCAGAACATCAAAAATGTGGCGATCCCTCAATCAAAATTAAGGGCTTATCCCGTTATGCTGTCAACCACAATATTTCCCGTTACGGGATTTGGCTTGGCTTCCGTTGAAGGAAAAAGAAAACCGGTTGCAGAAACCATTGTGTTTTTAGTGGGATTTTTATCTGTAACAACAGATTTGATTGCCATTCCCCTTTCCCAACCACTTTTCCCTCATCATTCATATGCGGTTCCCCATGAATTTACCCTCAAAAATATTGCCGACGTTACACCTGTATATCGCAGAAACTCAGAAGATTTATTCGAAATACCCAAGCCCATCAACCCCAACCCTTCTGCGTTTCTAAATAAAAATTACCAAAAAACCCGGAGATTCAATGCCCAATTCAACATGGGTTATGGAATACCCGATTACACAAAATTATCTACAGACGACTTACTAAAACGTTCATCAAGAATGAAAGCCTCACCCTGGATGAATGGCGAGTTTAATATGCAAACATCACCAAAATTTCAATGGGGATTTTATTCAGCTGCCAGTGTGGAACCAACCACAAAAAGCAGTGTTTCGGCACTTCAAATGGGTTTCATCCAACAAATTCAACCCAATGCCCAAATCATCTTCGGTGTTGGTGCGGGATTGGGATCTTTCACCCGATTAGAAGGAAATAACTTCACGGATTCAATCAATCGGTATAACAACAAAATACTTCGTGGTGATAGTTTGTTGCATACCACCTATACCTTCAAACCCGATGAAAAGCACAATTTCATGCCTATCACATTATACCTTCAATACTCTCATAAATTGCATCGCTATGTGAATTTCAATGTTGGGCTAAGAGCGACGAAATTCAATTCGTACTTCGATTACACCAAAACCCAAGTACTCAAAAACTCTGAAACCATCGCCCCTGGCATCATCGCACTTCGGTCACAAATAATCGGTGAACCCCAGGAAGAACTCACCAAAACAAAAAATATCCTTTACCAAATGCAATTGGGATTCACCTTTACACTCAACCCCTAAAATGAAATCTACCATCAAACTCACCCTACTTTCATTGCTAGTACTCACCATTTCTGCTTGTGACCCTTGGTACATAGAAGAAAGAACTTTTCGCATTCTTCAAATACTTCAAAACAATCAAACCAATACCGTGTACAGCAAAGTCATGGTGAGCTTGGGAGGTACTAATCAAATTGGCATATACGAAAGAGATACGTTTTATATTGACCGATCCATTTCACCCGGCGATACAGCCCAAATACTAGTGGAAGATGTAATGGCATCCAGGTTTAATTTCGTGGATACAGTGAACATCGATATTACCCTCACCGACTCCCAACAATTCCAAGCCAGCTTCCAAAGGACCTTCAAGAGAAATCAAAATCTCAAGGACAACAATTTCGTTGAAACCGTTCGATTTTAATCGTCCTTTACATTGCCCCGCATGGGCATCACTTTCCCGTAGAATTCAGTAAATTTGTACTTTTTCAGTACAACTACGAATGTATCCTACACTCAAACAATTGAATTGGCCGCAAATTGAAGCGGAAATCCTCGCTTTTTGGGAGCAAGAATCTGTGTTCCAACAAAGCGTTGACCAACGCGACGGTGCGCCAAGTTTTACCTTCTTCGAAGGGCCTCCGAGCGCCAACGGCATGCCCGGCATTCACCACGTGATGGCCCGCGCAATCAAGGATATTTTCTGTAGGTACAAAACCCAACAAGGATTCCGCGTGGCCCGAAAAGGCGGCTGGGATACCCATGGACTGCCCATCGAACTGCAAGTAGAAAAGCGTTTGGGTATCAAAAAGGAAGACATCGGCACAAAAATCTCCATGGAAGATTACAACAAAGAGTGCAGAGCCGATGTACTCATGTTCAAAGACCGTTGGGACGACCTCACCAAACAAATTGGGTATTGGGTAGACCTCGACAACCCCTACATCACCTACGAAAACAATTACATCGAAAGCCTGTGGCACCTGCTCAAACAGCTCCACGAAAAAGGCTTCTTATACAAAGGTTACACCATCCAACCCTTTTCACCCGCGGCAGGAACCGGCCTATCGAGCCATGAACTCAACCAACCCGGCACCTACCAAAACGTGAAAGACACCACCATCGTGGCCCAGTTTCAAGTGCAAGGTACGGAGGATGAGTATTTTCTCGCATGGACAACCACCCCTTGGACATTGCCCAGCAACACGGCATTGGCGGTGGGAAAAGACATCGATTACGACCAAATAGAGACTTTCAATCCATACACTGGTGCCAAGATCAAAGTCACTCTGGCATCGGCCCTGGTAGGAAGGTATTTCAGCGCCGAAGGCGCTGAAGCCCCCCTGGAAAATTATACCCCACAGCAAAAAATCCTCCCCTGGAGAAAACTTCATACCCAAAAAGGCTCCGCCCTGGAAGGAACCCGCTACAACCAACTCCTCCCCTATGCCCAACCCGAAGAAGGCGACGCCTTCCGAGTGGTCATAGGCGACTTCGTATCCACCGAGGATGGTACCGGTATCGTGCACATCGCACCAAGCTTCGGTGCCGACGATTTTAAAACAGCCCGCGAAAATGGCATCGGCGCCCTCACACTGGTAGATAAAAAAGGTAAATTCCTTGATTGCGTAACCGACTTCCCCGGCGAATACGTTAAAGAAGCCTACCTCACCGAAGAAGAAAAAGCCGCAGAAGCCCAAAAGCAAGGGCGTGATAAATACCTCGGCGTGGATGAGCGCATCGCCATCAAACTCAAACAAGAAAACAAAGCCTTCAAGGTTGAAAAATACGAGCACACCTACCCCCACTGCTGGCGTACCGATAAACCCATCCTCTATTACCCCCTCGAGAGCTGGTTCGTGCGCACCACCGCGGTGAAAGATCGCCTGGTAGAACTCAACAAAACCATCAACTGGAAGCCCGCTTCCACCGGCGAAGGCAGATTCGGCAACTGGCTCGAAAACCTCGTGGATTGGAACCTCTCCCGCTCACGATTCTGGGGAACCCCCCTGCCCATCTGGCGCACCGAAGATGGTACCGAAGAAATTTGCATCGGCAGCATCGATGAACTCAACAAAGAAATCGAAAAAGCCAACCAAGTGCTCGGCCTCAACCAATCCGCCGAATCACTCACCCAAGACCTCCACCGCCCATACGTAGACCGCATCACCCTGGTGAGCCCCTCCGGCAAAGCCATGACGCGCGAACTCGACCTCATCGATGTTTGGTTCGATAGCGGGGCGATGCCCTATGCCCAATGGCACTATCCCTTCGAAAATCAAGACGTTTTCAAGCAAAACTTCCCCGCAGATTTCATCGCAGAAGGCGTAGACCAAACCCGTGGATGGTTCTTTACCCTCCACGCCATCAGTACCCTCCTGTTCGATGAAGTGGCCTTCAAAAACGTGATCGCCAACGGACTTGTGCTCGATAAAAACGGCAACAAGATGAGCAAACGCCTCGGCAATGCCATCGATCCTTTCGAAACCGTGGCCAAATACGGCGCCGATGCCGTGCGTTGGTACATGGTCACCAATGCGCAGCCTTGGGATAACCTCAAGTTCGATATGGACGGTGTGGTTGAATCTCAGCGAAAATTCTTGGGTACCCTATACAATACCTATGGATTCTTCGCCATCTACGCCAACCTCGATCAATACAATTTTGATGCGAACAACACCGTGGATCCCGTTCACTTCAGTGAAATGGATCGATGGATCCTGAGCAAACTCAACTCCCTCATCCTAGAGGTGGAAACCGCCCTCAACGATTACGACCCCACCCGCGCCGGTAGGGCCATCGAAGATTTTGTGGGCGAGCAACTCTCCAATTGGTATGTGCGACTTTCAAGACGCAGATTCTGGAAAGGTGAGCTCAACAACGACAAAAAAGCGGCCTACGAAACCCTCTATCGCTGCCTCAACACCGTTACTCAGCTTACCGCGCCCATCGCGCCGTTCTTCAGCGATTGGTTGTACCGCGCCCTCAATACAGCAGGCATCGCCCAAAACACCGTGCCAAGCAGCGTGCACCTAACCACCTGGCCCATAGCCGATGAAAGTGCCGTGAATCCCAAATTGGAGCATTCCATGGCCCTGGCACAACAAGTCTGCAGCCTGGTGCTGAGCTTGCGGAAGAAAGAGAAAATCAAAGTGCGACAGCCCCTGCAGAAAATCCTGTTCCCCGCAGATAAACCCGATGTCAAAGAAGCCGTTCAACACATGAGCGAACTCATCTGCTCGGAAGTGAATGTAAAAGAAATCGAATTTGTATCGGCCAATCACCCCAGCCTGGTGAAAAGCATCAAACCCAATTTCAAAACCCTTGGCAAAAAATTGGGCGGTGAAATGAAAGCCATGGCAGCCATCGTACAAAGCTTCTCCCAAGAACAAATCAGAGAACTTGAAAACAACGGAGCCCTCAGCGTTTCACTCAACGGAAACCCCACCGATTTGCTCATCGAAGACGTGGAAATTGCCACCCAAGATATGCCCGGTTGGCTCGTTGCATCTGAAAATTCAACCACAGTTGCCCTAGATATCACCATCTCCGAAGACCTTCACCAAGAGGGCATCGCCAGAGAATTTGTGAACCGCGTGCAAAACCTGCGCAAAGACATTGGCCTGGACTTAACAGACAGAATCCATGTACTTTACAAAGCAGATCCTGCCATCAAAAAGAGCGTAAACCATTTTAACACTTATATTTGTGGCGAAGTATTGGCCCTGTCGATCCAAGAAACCGAAGACGACAGTGAACATGTACTCGATGTTTACGAATACCCCGTGCACATCCAATTAATGAAAGTTTAAGTCATGGAAAAAGAAAAGACCCGTTACAACGACGATGAGCTCCAAGAGTTCAAGGAAATCATTTTGAAAAAAATGGAAATCGCCAAAGACGAATTCAAAACCATCCAAACCAACCTTAAAAACACTGAAGGTGGTGGCGAAGGCACCAACAACAATTACCTCACCTTAGACGACGGTGCAGATACTTTTGAGAAAGAAAATCTCAACCAATTGGCCGCCCACCAACTCAAATTTATCAAAAATTTAGAAGCCGCATTGGTGCGCATCGAAAACAAAACCTATGGCGTCTGCAAAACCTCAGGCAAACTGATTCCAAAAGAACGATTGCGTGCAGTACCCCATACCACACAAACCATCGAGGCCAAACTGAAGCGCTAAACCTTCAATGTCGAACGACCATTCTTTGCTCAACAACCGGAAATTCCTCTTTCCGATAGTCACCATATTGCTATTATTGATCATCGATCAGTGGATCAAAACCTACATCAAAGGGCATTTTATGCTCGGCGAAATCAAACCCGTCTTCGGCGATTGGTTTAAACTTTACTTCATCGAAAACGATGGCATGGCCTATGGCATGAAACTCTTTGGCGGCGGAAAAGTAGGCAAACTCGTCCTCACGTTTTTCCGACTCATCGTCTCTGGCTTCGGCTTTTGGTACCTCATCAAATGCATTCGCAACGATGCCAATTGGGGTTTGCTCATTTGCATCGCCCTGGTACTCGCTGGCGCATTGGGCAATATCATCGATTCCGTTTTCTACGGAGTGCTTTACGCCGATACCAATCACTACATCGGCAGCTGGTTCGAAGGGCAAGTGGTTGATATGTTCTATGCACCCATGTGGGAAGGACATCTCCCGGAGTGGTTACCCGTCTGGGGTGGTCAATTTTTTGTGTTCTTTTCTCCCATCTGGAATTTCGCCGATGCTTGCATCACCGTAGGCGTGGCAATCATGGTGATCGGTCAAAATACATTCTTCTCCAAAGAAGAGGTAGAAAAAGCCTTTCAAAGCCCCACGGATTCTCCCCAATAATATCGCGAATTTTGGCTAATTTTGCAAGCCAAATCGCATGGAAACTACCCTCAACGAACAACAACTCCTTCGTCGTCAATCGCTCGAACAACTCAGAGCCCTTGGCATCGATCCCTATCCCGCAGCCCTTTTCCCAGTGAACTGCCTCGCAGCAGACATTCGCGCCCAATACAACGAGTCGGCTGAGGATAACAAATGGAAGGAAGTAGTGCTCGCAGGTAGATTGATGACCCGCCGCATCATGGGCAAAGCCGCCTTCGCCGATTTGCAAGATTCCAGCGGAAGAATGCAGATCTACGTGAACCGCGACGAAATCTGTCCAGACGAAAACAAAGACCTCTACAACACCGTTTTCAAAAAACTCCTCGATATTGGCGATATCATTGGTGTAAAAGGCCACGTATTTACCACACAAACCGGTGAATTGTCTGTACACGTCACCGAGCTACAATTGCTTTCTAAATGTCTCAACCCATTGCCCTTGCCAAAACAAGACGCTGAAGGCAATATTTTCGATGCATTCACCGATCCCGAGGCACGCTACCGCATGCGCTACGTAGACTTGGTTGTGAATCCGCACTTCAAAGAAACATTCATCAAACGCACCAAGGTGATCCAAAGCCTCCGCAATACCTTCAATAGCAAAGGATATCTGGAAGTTGAAACACCCATCCTGCAAACCATACACGGTGGAGCTGCGGCCCGCCCCTTCATGACGCACCACAACGCATTGGACATTCCCTTGTACTTGCGCATCGCCAATGAATTATACCTAAAACGTCTCATCGTTGGTGGTTTCGATGGCGTCTATGAATTCGCTAAAAATTTCCGCAACGAAGGCATAGACCGTACACACAACCCAGAATTTACGGCCCTCGAAATCTATGTGGCCTACAAAGATTATTATTGGATGATGGACTTCGTAGAAGAAATGCTCGAAACTTGTGCCATCGACGTAACAGGCAGTGCATCGGTAACCCTCGGCGAACACCAAATCTCTTTCGCCAAACCCTACGCACGCCTCACCATGGCCGAAGCCATTAAAAAATATGGCAACATCGATATCGAAGGAAAATCAGAAGCTGAATTGGGCGCTGAAGCCAAAAAATTGGGCTGTGAAGTCACTGCACAAATGGGCGTAGCCAAACTCATCGATGAAATCTTCGGTGCCTGCGCGGAAAAACACCTCATCCAACCCACCTTCATCACCGATTACCCAGTGGAAATGAGTCCCCTCACCAAGAAACACCGCTCCAAACCAGGCTTGGTAGAGCGTTTCGAACTCTTCGTCAATGGCAAAGAAATCGCCAACGCCTATACAGAACTCAATGACCCCATCGACCAAAGAGAACGCTTCGAAGACCAACTTGCTTTGGCAGCTCGCGGCGATGATGAAGCCATGGCCTATGATCACGATTTCGTGAGATCTCTGGAATACGCCATGCCACCCACTTCAGGCCTCGGTGTAGGAATCGATCGCCTTACCATGATGCTTACCAACCAACAAAGCATCCAAGAAGTGCTGTTCTTCCCGCAAATGCGTCCAGAAAAGTTCGACTAATGTTTGAAATCGGCGACGATGAAAAAAAGGTGCTTCTGTGTTTAATCCACGCAGAAACACCCATGACCGTGGTGGAGGATACAGGCCTTCAAGTCAATGTAACCATCGATATTATCCGTCAGTTGCATCACTATCGTTACATCAAAGCCATCGACAAAAACAACCAAGTTTTGGGGTCGTTCGATATCGACAAAATTCGGAAAACCAAATTCCAGCTCACGGCAAAAGGTTTTAACGAAATCAACGGTTAGAGCAAACCATTTCCCCGTCCCAATGTTTGTTTACTGATTGTTATCATTCGGCAGAGTTGTCCACCTTACTTGGGGATTCTGTGCCGAATCGTTATATTCGCAGTAGCCAAAATCCGTTTATTAAATACCCATGTCTGAAACAGTAAAACTCATCGTAGAAGGTCAAGAGTACGAATTCCCAGTCATCACTGGAACTGAAGGTGAAAAAGCCATCGATATCAGCAAGTTAAGAGATCTTACAGGTCATATCACCCTCGATATTGGGTTCAAAAATACGGGTTCTACCAAAAGTGCTATCACGTTTTTGGATGGTGAAGAAGGCATCTTGCATCACCGCGGCTACTCCATCGAAGACCTTGCCGAACACGCTTCCTTCCTTGAAGTTTCATACTTGTTGCTCTATGGAAAATTACCCAATGCCACAGAATATGCAGAATTTGAAAGCGCCATCCGTGAGCATACCCTAGCCAATGAAGGCCTAGAAGCAATGTTCAAAGCGTTCCCAACCGGGTCTCACCCAATGGGTCAACTTTCTAGCATGGTGGCAGCCCTAGGCTTATACTATCCCAAAGCTTTAAACCCACATCGCTCAGAAGAAGCCATCAACAGAACCATCATCCGTTTGATGGCGAAAATGCCTACAATCTGTGCGATGATCTACAAAAAACGCAACGGTCATCCAACCGTTTATCCCAAAAACAGCTTAGACTATGTGGCCAATTACCTCAACATGACCTTTGGTCAGGTAACCATGCCCGAATATGAGCCAGACCCAGTGTTGGTGAGTGCAATGAATAAATTGCTCATCCTTCACGCCGATCACGAACAAAACTGTAGCGCAAGCACAGTGCGTGTAGTGGGTAGTTCACAATCAAACTTGTATAGCAGCATCTCTGCAGGTATCTCCGCACTTTGGGGTCCTCTGCACGGTGGTGCCAACCAAGAAGTATTGGAAATGCTTGAGCAAATCCAAAACGATGGTGGCGATGTACAAAAATGGATCAACAAAGCCAAAGACAAGAACGATCCTTTCCGCTTGATGGGCTTCGGTCACCGCGTATACAAAAACTTCGACCCCCGCGCAAAAATCATCAAAAAGGCTTGCGACGATGTATTGGCCAAGTTGGGTGTCAATGACCCTGTATTGGAAATTGCGAAGCAACTTGAAGAAGCAGCCCTCACCGATCCTTACTTCGTTGAGCGTAAATTGTTCCCAAACGTGGATTTCTACTCAGGAATCATCTATCGCGCAATGGGCTTCCCTACAGATTTCTTTACCGTACTATTCTCTATGGGCCGCCTTCCAGGTTGGATCAGCCAATGGCAAGAAATGCGCAAAGAAAAACAACCCATCGCTCGTCCTCGCCAAATCTATACCGGCGAAACGCCCCGTGCCTACGTGCACATGAAAGACCGCGCTTAATACCTTATCCCTCTTTCAAAGTGTGGATTCACACCCAGAAAACTAACATACATTCAAACAAGAAAGACATCCAATGGATGTCTTTCTTGTTTTGTAAAACACCAATCTATCAAACCTTAAAGGCAATCAGAATTTCCCTAAACCAAATAGGACGAGGAGATTCTCACAAACTCATTGCTTTCATCGACAAATTGCGCCTTCATTTGTTACTCATAGAAGTACCTTTGTAAAACCAATGCAACGCATCATTTCCTTCTTATTCTTCATCATCACCATCGGATTACTCAGCGCCCAAAATGTTACCATCTCAGGATACATCAAAGACAGCACCACAAGAGAAACCATCGGCAAAGCCCAAATCGTTGTTACACCCGTAAAGACAACCACAATCCCTAGCGATACCAAAGTCAGTCCCGATTTTCGGGCCTCCACCAACGGCTACGGTTTTTACAGCATTACCATCCCCCAAGGCAAGTATACCATCCAAATCATCGCCCCGTCTTATCCCCCCTTCGCACAAACCATCACCGCCAAAGCCAATGAAGAAATCAACTTCTTGCTCATTCCCGAAGTAGAGGGCGTAGGCACAGTCATTATCCGATCCAAACGCAACAACAACGTTAAATCGCTCGATATCTCCACCCAAAGCATCAACGGTCAAACCATCAAAAAAATCCCCGCATTCCTCGGCGAGGCAGACGTGATCAAAAGCATACAACTTCTTCCCGGCGTGACCACGGTGGGCGAAGGTGCCTCCGGATTCAACGTGCGTGGTGGATCCATCGATCAAAACTTGGTACTGATGGATGAAGCACCCGTCTTCAATTCTGCACACCTATTTGGTTTCTTTTCGATCTTCAACCCCGATGCCGTAAAAGATGTAGAACTCGTGAAAGGTGGCATTCCAGCCAATTATGGGGGTCGACTGAGCTCCACACTCGATGTGAAATCCCGCGACGGAAACAAAAGGGCTTTCCAAGCCAACGGCGGTATCGGAACCATTTTTTCCCGCCTTACCCTTGAAGGTCCATTGGCAAAACCCGAATCCAAAAAACTGCTTAAACCCCGCAGCACCCCAGCAAAATCAAGCTTCATGATCTCCGGCCGAAGGTCCTATATCGATGTATTGGCAAAACCCTTTCTTCCAGATAACCTCGCCGGTAGCCAATTCTATTTCTACGACCTCACCGCCAAAGCCAATTACAGTTATAAAAGAGACAACATTTTCATCTCTACCTATATAGGCGATGACGTGTTCAAGGCCGCTGGACTGTTTGGCGTAAAATGGGGCAACTCCACTGTGACCACCCGTTGGAATCACGTGTTCAACAAAAGATTGTTCTCAAACTTCACCTACTACTACTCTCGATACCGTTATAACCTAGAGTTCACCAATCGCGATGTTACCTTCAATTGGAAAAGCAACATCGTAAACAATAGCGCAAAAGTTGACTTCAACTACTTCTACAACCCAAAAAATACCATTGCCTTCGGTGCCCAATCTACTCACTACCGATTCATCCCCGGTGAAGCCGTAGCAAAATCTGCTACCCTAAACCTAAAGTTTGGATTGCCAGATAGATATGCACTTGAAAATGCTATTTACATCTCCAATGATTGGAACGCCAACGGCAAATTCTCCATAAGAGCAGGCATCCGAGTGAGTCAGTTTATGTATATGGGCCCAGGAAAAGTGTATTTGTTCAACAGAGAACCTGGCAAACAAGGCATACTAGATAGTATGTATTCTACCGAAAAAGGTCAAATTGTTGCCAATTACATCAATCCCGAACCCCGCCTGGGTTTCAAATACCAACTCAACAACAACAGCTCAATCAAAGGGGGTTACAACAGAATGGTTCAAAACCTCCACCTCATTTCAAATACAGCCGCATCAGTGCCATTCGACGTTTGGCAGCCCACAACCAACAACATCAAACCGGAAATTGCCGACCAAATTGCCCTGGGTTATTTCAAGAATTTCAACGGAAAACACGAATTCGAAACCAGCATCGAAGGATATTACAAAACCCTCCAAAACCAAGTGGATTATATTGATGGTGCAAGCCTACTTCTAAATGAGTTACTTGAAGCCGATTTGTTGACTGGAATAGGCAGAGCCTACGGAATTGAAGCCTACGTAAAGAAATCATCCGGCAACTTAACAGGTTGGGTAAGCTATACACTCTCTCGCTCCGAACGACAAGTGGTCGGTATCAACGATGGAAATTGGTACGCCAACCGATTCGATCGCCTCCACAATTTGTATGTGGTTTCTCAATACAAACTCAATAACAAATGGGAGTTTGCGGCCAACTTCGTATTCAGTACAGGTACACCCGCCACCTTCTACACCGGTCAATATACCGTGCAAGGGTACGTTGTACCCGATGCAGGATCCAATGCAAGAAACAATGTAAGGAACCCAGATTACCATCGCCTCGACCTCAGTGTTACATATACCCGAAAGAAAACCAAGAAGTTCGAAAGCAACTGGGTGATCTCCTGCTACAACGTATACAACAGACGCAACCCTTTCAGTATCTACTTCGCCACCAACTTCCAAAACAAAGGTCAAAACGAAGCCATCAGATACAGCGTAATCGGCGCGGCCATTCCTTCCATCTCTTACAATTTTAAATTCTAATCCCCCATGAAATTCCTTTTCAATCAAATACAGCGCAATAGCTTCATCATCCTACTTTCAGGACTTGCCACCTTTTTGGCCGGTTGCGAAGACGTAATCCAAGTAGATGTTGTGAACAAATCACCCAAAATCGTGGTAGACGCATTTGTCAATAATACCCTCGATACCCAAACCATCAAACTCACGCGCAGCATCGGCTATTTCGATTCCACTGGCTCCGAACCCGCCATTACCCAAGCGCAAGTGGCCGTAGTAGACCAATCCACGTCATTCCCAAAACTTTTCGTCTTCAATCATACTGCCAACGGCAAATACCAATTCCTGCCCAACCCCGTTACCGGTGATACGTTTTCCATCGGACATGATTACGCGCTGCTGGTAGTCATTGGATCAGATACCTTGGTCAGCTTTTCCACCCTGAACCCCACAACCACCATCGACTCATTGCGATTGGTAGATGTAGAAGGAAATGGCCCGCCAATCAATACCACCGGTAAATATGTAGAACTTATGGCCAAAGACCGAAAAGGCCCCGGCGATTTCTATTGGGTAAAAACCTTTAGAAACGATTCCTTCCTCAACAACATCAGCCAATTGAACATTTCCGCAGATATGGGAAATACCTCCAGAGGTCAAGATGGTGATTTGTTCATTTACCCGGTGCGATACAATGGCGTAAACGATTTTTCTCGCTCATTCAAATCGGGAGAAACCGTGAGAATTGAAATCCACTCCATCAATGCAATTGCCTTCGCATGGTTCAATTTGGTGGTAAGCGAAAACCAAAATGGGGGTCTGTTTGCCACACCGCCCGCCAACATTTTCACCAACGTAGTATCGTTCAACCCCAACAAAAGAACAGCCATTGGTGGATTTTTCTGTATGAGCGCCGTCACCGCTGCCTCTGTTACCATTCCCTAAATAATTGCTCCGTAAACCACAACCCCTCAACTGGTTATACGATTTTGAGCAAGGGGGCAACCCTTACTTGGCCACCGCCAATTCTTTGAGGCGATTCCGAAGTGATTCCAATTCATCGCGCAATCTCGCCGCTTCCATGAATTCCATCTCCTTCGCAGCACGCATCATATCCTTCTCTGTGCGAACAATCATCTTCTCGATGCCCGCCTGGTCCATATAGGCAACCACAGGATCTGCCGCCATGTTGATCCTACTTTCAGGCAAATTGTAATTGGCACCACTGCCCAATTCAACATCCCCAAACTTCGCATCAGCCACCGACGTTTGTTTGAATATCTCATCCGTACTCTTCAATACCGTCTTCGGCGTAATACCGTGTTCCAAATTGTATTTTACCTGCTTTTCCCTTCTCCGATCTGTCTCTTCGATGGTTTTACGCATGCTCTCCGTAATCTTGTCGGCATACATAATCACCAAGCCCCTATCGTTTCGAGCCGCCCTACCAATCGTTTGTACCAAAGCGGTCTGACTTCTCAAAAATCCCTCCTTATCGGCATCCATGATCGCCACCAAACTCACCTCTGGCAAATCCAATCCCTCACGCAACAAATTCACACCGATCAACACATCTATTACCCCCATCCTCAAATTTCTCAAAATTTCAACGCGATCCAAAGTCTTCACCTCACTGTGAATGTAATCCACCTTCACCCCCAATCGCATCAAATACTTCGTCAACTCCTCCGCCATACGCTTCGTCAACGTTGTCACCAACACCCGGTCCTTCATCTTGATCCGATTGTCTATTTCTTCAATCAAATCATCCACCTGATTCGCCAAAGGTCGAATCAAAATTTGCGGATCCAACAACCCCGTAGGACGGATGAGCTGCTCCACCAAAATCCCTTCGCTCTCTTGTACTTCAAAATCCGCAGGCGTAGCACTCACATATACCGCTTGGTTCACCACCTGAAAAAATTCATCAAACTTCAATGGTCGATTGTCCATCGCCGCAGGCAACCTAAATCCATAATCCACCAAATTCATCTTCCGGCTCCTATCACCACCATACATCGCACGGATTTGGGGAATCGAAACGTGACTTTCGTCTACCACCAACATGAAATCTTTGGGGAAATAATCCAACAAACAAAAGGGTCTATCGCCCGGACCTCTGCGGTCGAAATACCGCGAATAGTTCTCAATGCCATTGCAATACCCCAATTCACGAATCATTTCCAAGTCAAAATTCACCCGTTCCTCCAAACGCTTGGCTTCCAAAAAACGCCCTTGCTCCCTGAAGTACTCCAACTGCAAAACCAAATCATCTTGAATTTGATAAATGATGTCTTTCAGTCGATCTCGTGGACTCACGTACAAATTCGCAGGGTAGATCGCCACGTCATCATGTCCCTCTATTTTCCGACCGCTGATGGGGTCGAAACTGATAATTTCCTCAATTTCATCGCCAAAAAATGATACCCGATAGGCAAAATCGTTGTACGCCAAATGCACGTCCACCGTATCGCCCTTCACCCGAAAAGTACCCCTATTGAAATCCGCTGTGGTTCTGCTATACAAGCACTCCACCAAACGGAACAACAACGTATTCCTCGATATCACCTCTCCCTTACTGATTCGGATGATGGTGCTTTCAAAATCGGATGGATTTCCCGCGCCATAGATACAACTCACACTCGCCACCACAATGATATCCCGCCTTCCACTCAACAAACTCGAAACCGTTTTCAAACGCAACTTTTCAATTTCATCGTTGATGTTCAAATCCTTTTCGATGTAGGTTCCCGTAGTGGGGATGTAGGCCTCGGGCTGATAATAATCGTAATAACTCACAAAATATTCCACCGCATTGTTCGGGAAAAACTGTTTGAATTCCCCGTAAAGCTGCGAAACCAACGTTTTATTGTGACTCAATACCAACGTGGGCCGCTGAGTTTGGGCGATCACATTCGCCATCGTAAAGGTCTTTCCAGATCCCGTAACGCCCAACAATGTTTGCGCCTTAACCCCAGAATTTACGCCCTCTACCAACTGTTTGATGGCATTGGGCTGGTCACCCGTAGGTTCAAATGGCGATATCAATTCAAAGGCAGGCATGAACAGACAAAGTTAGCACAGACAAAGCATCAATCACCCAATGGGAAATGAATAGTGCCAATTCAAATTTCCCTATCTTTGCAGTTGCATGCAAGAGGTAGCCCAAAAACCCGCAGAAATCAGTAAAGAAGCCTTTGTGCAAGAAGTATTGAACGATTATCGCATCGCCTTTGAAAGCCGTCAAGCCAGCTTGATCGGTAGAAAAGAGGTGCTCACTGGTAAAGCCAAATTTGGCATTTTTGGAGACGGTAAAGAAGTGGCCCAAATGGCCATGGCCAAAGTTTTCCAACATGGCGATTGGAGAAGCGGTTACTACCGCGACCAAACTTTCATGTTCGCAAAAGGCATCAGCAACGTGCACGCCTTCTTCGCCCAACTATACGCCATCCCCGATACCGAAAAAGAACCCGCGAGCGGTGGACGTTCTATGAATGGACACTTTGCCACTCGACTTCTCGATGATCAAGGCAATTGGCTGCCACAAACCGATCGATACAACAGCAGCGCCGATATTTCCCCCACAGCCGGACAGATGCCCAGATTGCTGGGTTTGGCAGTGGCTTCAAAATTGTACCGCGAAAACCCCGATCTACACGCATTTGATCAGTTTTCAAACAAAGGCAATGAAATCGCCTTCGGTACCATCGGTAACGCCTCCTCATCTGAAGGCATTTTTTGGGAAGTCATGAACGCCGCTTGTGTAATGCAAGTGCCCCTATTGATGAGCCTTTGGGATGATGGTTACGGCATCTCAGTGCCCGCAAAATTTCAAACTGCCAAAGAAAATATCGCCGCACTCATGCGCGGTTTCCAAAGCAATGAAGAAGGCCAAGGACTAGAACTCCTCACCGCCCGCGGATGGAATTATCCAGAACTTTGTCAAGTATACAAACAAGCCGCAGACATCTGCCGCGAAAAACATACCCCCGTATTGGTTCACGTAACCGAAGTAACACAGCCCCAAGGCCACTCTACTTCTGGAAGCCATGAACGATACAAAAGCAAAGAACGCCTCGATTGGGAAATAGAATACGACTGTATCGCCCAAATGCGCAATTGGATCATCGGCCAAAATATCGCCACCGAAGAATCCCTCACTACCCTAGAAAATGAGGCCCTTCAATCGGTAAAAGATGCCCAAAAACAAGCCTGGACAGACTACCTACAACCCATCAAAACGGAAGTTTCTGGCCTCATCAATCTCCTCAATCAGTTGGCAAACAGCGGTCTTTCAAACGAACTATCCGCCATCGCCAATGAATTGGAACAAGCCAAAGACCCCATCCGCAGAGATATGGGCGTAGCACTGCACAAAGCACTCAGACTTACCGTCCATGCCGATGCCAGTGCAAGAAAACCCTTGCTCGACTACCTAAAAGCCTTCGAAAACCTCAACGGCGAACGCTATAGCAGTCATACCTACAGCCAAAGCGAACACAGCGTTTTCAATGTAACTGAAATACCCGCACAATTCACCGATGAAATCGTAGACGGTTACCAAGTGGTGAGAGCCTGCTTCGATGCCAACCTCGACCGCGACCCCCGCGTATTTGCCTTCGGTGAAGACGTAGGTAAAATTGGCGACGTAAACCAAGGTTTCTCTGGCATGCAAGAGAAATATGGTGAGTTGAGAGTGACCGATAAAGGCATCCGCGAATGGAGTATCATCGGTGAAGGCATCGGTGCCGCCATGAGAGGCCTCCGTCCAATCGCTGAAATACAATACCTCGATTACCTGCTCTATGCCCTTGAGCCGATGAGCGATGATATCGCTACCATGCAATATCGCACCAAGGGTGGACAAAAAACGCCGATTATCATCCGTACCCGCGGACATCGTTTAGAAGGCATTTGGCACTCCGGCAGTCCGATGGGCATGATCATCCATGCCGTTCGTGGTATGCATGTGTGTGTTCCAAGAAATATGACCCAAGCCGCCGGTATGTACAACACTTTGTTGCGTGCCGACGAACCCGCACTTGTGGTAGAATGCCTCAACGGATATCGCATCAAAGAAAAATTGCCGAGCAACATCGGTGAATTCACCGTTCCTTTGGGTCGCCCCGATGTGCTTCGATATGGCGAAGATGTTACCTTGGTAACCTATGGTTCATGCTGCCGCATCGCTCAAGAAGCCTGTGACCTGCTCGCAAATCATGGCATCCGTGTAGAACTCATAGACGTACAAACTTTGTTGCCGTTTGACATCAACCACAGCATCGTGCAGAGTTTGAAATCCACCAACAGAATTGTATTCCTCGATGAAGACGTTCCAGGTGGTGCAACCTCGTTTATGATGCAGCAAGTGCTTGAAATTCAAGGTGGTTACAAACACCTCGATAGCACCCCCATTACCATCACAGCAAAAGAGCACAGACCCGCATATGGTTCTGATGGCGATTACTTCAGCAAGCCTTCGGTAGACACCGTTTTCAGCACCATTTACCAGATGATGCATGAAAGCAACCCCGCCAAATGGCCCAGTTTGTTGTAAAAACCACTTTTTTCTTGGTGTAAAGTTGATGCAAAGTCCCTTTCGATGAAGCAGTTCAACTGTTTTTAACGAAATTTGCTGTACAGTGAATACCACCTTTCCTTCTTTATTCCGCCTATCGGGCCTCGAGCCATTTACACTTACCCGCGAAACCAACTTCGTGAACATCGGTGAACGTACCAACGTAACTGGTAGCCGACAGTTTGCCAAAATGATCTTGGCCGGTGATTTCAATCGCGGATTAGATGTTGCAAGACAACAGGTAGAAAACGGAGCACAAGTCATCGACGTGAACATGGACGAAGGCATGCTCGATGGTAAAGAAGCCATGGTAACTTTCCTGAATCTGATCGCCGCTGAACCAGATATTTCTCGCGTGCCCATCATGATCGATTCCAGCAAATGGGAAGTGATTGAAGCCGGTTTGAAATGTCTCCAAGGCAAAGGCATCGTGAATTCAATTTCACTGAAAGATGGTGAAGCCGCCTTCATCCAAAAAGCGAAATTGGTGCATCGCTATGGTGCCGCTGTGGTGGTTATGGCGTTCGATGAAACCGGCCAAGCCGATAGCTTTCAGCGCAAAATTGATGTTTGTAAACGCAGTTACGATGTCTTAAAAAGCATCGGATTCCCTGTAAACGACATCATTTTTGATCCCAACATCCTCACCGTTGCAACGGGCATCGATGAGCACAACAACTACGCCGTAGACTTCATCGAAGCCACCCGTTGGATCAAACAAAACTTACCAGGAGCCAAAGTCTCTGGCGGTGTTTCCAATATCAGTTTCTCTTTTCGTGGCAACGACCGCGTGAGAGAGGCCATGCACTCTGCGTTCTTATATCACGCCATCAAAGCGGGCCTCGATATGGGTATCGTGAATGCCGGAATGGTTGAAGTTTACGATGAAATTCCAAAAGACCTCCTCGAACACGTAGAGGATGTTTTACTGAATCGTAGAACCGACGCCACCGAACGATTGGTCACCCTCGCTGATCAATTCAAAGGCAAAAAAGAAGAGAAAATCGAAGAAACCCAAGCTTGGCGTTTGACCAGTGTGGAAGAGCGCTTGAGTCACAGTTTAATAAAAGGAATTACCGAATTCATCGACGAGGACACTGAAGAAGCATACCAGAAATACAAAGAAGCCCTACACGTGATTGAAGGTCCTTTGATGGATGGCATGAACCATGTGGGCGACCTGTTCGGCGCTGGAAAAATGTTCCTTCCCCAGGTGGTAAAAAGTGCCCGCGTGATGAAAAAATCCGTGGCCTACCTGCAACCCTACCTCGAAGCCCAAAAAGCCCTTAACCCCAACGCCAAACCCCAAGGTAAAATATTGATGGCTACCGTAAAAGGCGATGTACACGATATCGGGAAAAACATCGTAGGTGTAGTATTGGCTTGTAACAATTACGAAATCAAAGACATCGGTGTAATGGTTCCCGCCGATAAAATATTGGATGAAGCCCAATCTTGGGGTGCCGATATCATCGGATTATCCGGTTTGATTACCCCCAGTTTGGATGAAATGGTGCACGTGGCCAAGGAAATGACCCGCCGCGGAATGTCTACCCCTTTGCTCATCGGTGGTGCAACAACCTCTAGAATTCACACCGCAGTGAAAATTGCGCCTGTTTATGCCCACCCCATCGTTCACGTATTGGATGCCTCCCGCTCAGTGCCAGTGGCCGGTAGCCTTCTGGGCGATGAAACCAAAGCAGATTTCGCCCAAAAAATCAAAGACGAATACGTAACGTTGGCGGAAAATCACGCCAAACGACAGTCTACCAAAGATTTAATTACCGTTGAAGAGGCCATTGCCAATCGTTGGAAACACGATGGCGCAGTGATTGAACCCAAGCAAATTGGCATCCATGCCATCGAAATGCCTTTGTCTGATTTGGTTGATACCATTGATTGGACGCCCTTCTTCCAAACATGGGAGTTGGCCGGTCAGTACCCCGCAATCCTGGAAGACGAAATCGTAGGATCTGAAGCGAAAAAGTTGCTTCACGATGCCAAAACGATGCTGAACGATTTGGTTGAAAACAAAAAATTAACCGCCAAAGGCGTTTGGTATATCCTTCCCGCCAAAAAAATGGGTGAAGACCTAGCCGTTTATCAGTCTGTTGAGGATGCCCAATCAGATTTCAATGGTTCAACGGCCCTCAAAACGTTCCACTTTTTACGCCAACAACGCAAAATGGCAGGTGGATTGCCCAATTATTCTCTCGTGGATTTTATTGCCGATGACCAAATCGACTACTTCGGCGGATTCGCAGTAACAACAGGTATAGGTTTAGAACCCATTGTAGCGGCATTTGAAGCCCAGCACGACGATTATCAATCCATCATGGCCAAAGCCCTTGCCGATCGATTGGCCGAGAGCTTTGCGGAAGTGTTACACCAAAAGGTAAGAACCGAATTCTGGGGATATGCCAATGAATCACAATTGAGCAACGAAGACCTCATTCGGGAGAAATACCAGGGCATCCGGCCTGCGCCCGGCTACCCAGCATGCCCAGACCACACAGAAAAATCCGCGTTGTTCGATTTACTTCAAGCCCCTGAATCTGCCAATATCATCTTAACTGAATCCATGGCCATGCTACCCGCTGCCTCCGTCAGCGGCTGGTATTTTGCCCACCCCCAAAGTAAATACTTTGGTTTGGGCAAAATCAACAAAGACCAAGTGGTACAATACGCAGAAAGAAAAGGCATGGACCTAGAAACCGCGGAACGCTGGCTTAGCCCCGTACTGGCATACTAATCCTAAATTACACCCCTAAAACCCTCAAAAAAGGGAACCTATTTCTTGAAAGGATTGGCATATGCCGGATTGGCCAAAAACGCCGTATCCGTCATCGTCATTAAAAATGCCTTCAAATCGGCCTTCTGCTGAACCGTTAACTTCAATTGACGATTGCCATGTGCTGCCATCATCGGACTGATCGTGGGCGACAAATAATTTACATTGTCGCTGTAGTGATCGATCACCTCATCCAAAGTCGCAAAACGACCGTCGTGCATATATGGCGCCGTCACTGAAATATTCAATAAACTCGGAGTTTTAAACAACCCGCGATCAGCAGGATTTCCCGTAATCGCACCGTATCCCTTATCAGGAAAATTGCCATCCAAACCATTGTTCGCAATGCCACCCATATCTGGATTGTTTTGTTGGGCAAGTCCTCCGCCATGACAATGGAAGCAATCAGCACCCGTCGTTAATCCAGTAACTGCATCAAAATCAACCAAGCCATTGAACAACAACGCACCACGCTTCTCACTGTCATTCAACAAACTAAACTTTCCAGGAAAAAATGCATTGAACCGACTCCCGTTGCTCACCAAGGTCAAAAGGAATTGCTCCAACGCCTTCGACATATCAAACACATTGGGCTTAGAACCAAAAGCCTTATCAAAATACTCAATATAACGCTGTGTCCTACCCAATTTCTTGGCCAACAAAGGCAATGTCATGGCCATCTCGTTGTGCGCCTGAATGGGCTCAAAAACCAACTCCCTGAGTGTACTCTGACGAGCATCCCAAAAGAATTTCTTGCTGTAAGCCAAATTGTACAAACTGCTGCTGTTTCTATTTGCCTGTAGACCATAAATCCCTGTACTCAATCGCTTGGTCTCAGTAAACGCATTTTCCTGCCTGTGGCAACTACCACAAGAAATAGAACTATCGAAAGACAACATCGGATCGTAGAACAACATCCTACCCAAATACACACCCTCAACCGTAAACGGATTGTCTGAAGGCAAAGTCGGCATCCCAAACTTACCTACTGGAAAAATGCTCGTAGGATCAATCACCGTAGGCTTGTATACCGTGGGTTCTCCGCCCACCAAAGGGTCTTTGGGGTCTTTTTTACACGACCACAATCCCAACGTGAGACAAAATCCAAGCAATACAATACGGTTCATGATCACAGTTTATGGTAACGCAATCTCAAATGCAGAATATTGCTGCAAATTGTCTAACAACTTTTGCATTAAAGCCGTTTCCTTCACCCCCTCTGAATGAGATACAGAACCCTTTTTCAACTCCACCCCTTGAAACAACCGATTGATATGATAATTGAAACCCACAGATGTATTTGCCTTGTCCTTCACCTCAAAAGTAGCAGCACCCAATGTGCCACCTACCGGCACCTCAAATTTACGCGTCATTGCATCTGTAGCCGTATGGAAACTCATGCCCTTACTATATTTATCAGTTAAACTGTCCTTGTAATTTCCATCAATCGCTTGAAAGATGTATCCGCCAGCCCAGCCCCAATGCATACCCGTCAGATTACCATTCAAAGGATGTTCGGCACCCCATTGGTTGGGATCCCCGTGGTTTACATCATAGTCCATGCCGAGCATGAACTTTACCGACTTATATTTCCCAACAGGTACTTCATATTTGAATTGGGTTCTTCCCTTTTTAAAGTCAATCCACTGATATCCATCACCCAACAAAACCTCGGTTCCATCTTCCTTCACCAATGACAGTTTGCTCACAATCATCCCAAAATTGAAAAATTGTATGTACTCCTTTTGGGTCGATGGTTGCTCGAACCAGCCCGACAAAAATGTCAAAGGCTTACTATCCCATAAAGCACTGAAGTTCAACTCAACCGTGGGTTTATCCTGTACTACAACAACCGGTGGTTCAATCGGATCTTCACAAGACTGGAAACCCAACGATAACAAGCCCAATGCACAACCTAAAACCCAATTTTTCATATGCTTCATGTTTAATTTTTTATCACTTTGTACGAATATACAAAATTTCCGTCGTTTAACCGAATGAAATAAGGCCCCGCACTCAAACCCTCCAAACTCACCGTCACTTGGTTTGTTGAACGGCCGCCAGTATTCGTTTCCCTTACTTTTTTCCCTATTCCATTGTAAATTTCCATAGAAATTACAGATGCATTTCTCGCATAAATCATGAACACATTACCACCCGTTGGATTTGGGAATAATTCAAATGGCATCTGCTGCACGCGATTCAAATTGATACCTCCCACACTCGCCTTGGCCAAAACTTTCACATATGGATCAAAAATCATGGTATCCACCTGAAAATCCATCTTCAGCTTCATACTCGCATCCAAAGCGTTTGGCTCCCACAAAATAAAACGCTCTTTTCCATTCCCTTTTACCAACATAGGCACCTTTATGTACCACAATGGCACGCTGTTGTGCGATGGCATTTGATTGTATTGGATTGTGAGCTCATCGCCCTTTTGCTTCCAATTGATTTTCACGTATGGAAACCCTTCGCCATAATACCATTGCTTGAAAAAGGTATCCAAATTTCTCCCACTTGATTTCTCCATATACCATTGCAAATCTGCTGTCTTCGCAAAACCATACGTGGTGTTCTTGCCCCGCAAATACATCCTACAACCTTCAAAAAATGCACTATCCCCCACCTTGTCTCTCAACATATGTAACACCCACGCCCCCTTGGTATATGTCAATCGCCCGTTAAACAATCCCCCCACATTCAATGTGTCTTTCGGGAAAACTGAACCGCCATCATTCCCCGTAACATTGCTCCTCATCCCGCGCAAACGGATAAGCCCCTCTTGTTTTGGACGTAAATATTCGTAAACCAACTCCGTTAAATACGTGGCAAAACCCTCATTCAACCATAAATCTTGCCATGTACCACAGGTAACCATATTCCCAAACCACTGATGCGCCAATTCATGCGCCATCAAATCGTACGAGAAATTCACCATAAAACTCATCGTCTGATGCTCCATGCCGCCGCCCCAAGTGAATTGCGCATGTCCGTATTTCTCCTCCACAAAGGGATATGGGACAAACAAACTATCAAACAACCTCAACATCGGCAACACATCCTTGGTTTCTCTCTCCGCATCCGTTCTGAACTGAGGAAACACAAAATTCTGCACTGGCAAAGGCTTCGCCCTACCCAACAAATTGGCATACTGCGTGTATTCACTGTAATTGGTTACCGCAATGGCCACCAAATAAGTAACAATCGGATAGCGATGCTTCCATACCATCAACCGCTGTGAATCATTCAAAACTTCATTCCTCACCAACAAGCCATTACTCGCCGCCTTCAACGATGTATCCGTGTATACCCAAATGTCCAAACTATCAATTTTGTCGTGCAAACTTTGCTTACATGGCCACCAATACTGAGCACCATACGGTTCGCTCAACGTATGCACGATCGGGCCTTTCATATGATTGTCGTGAACGAAATACCCAAAACCGCCACCATTGGTTGGATTTCCTTGATAAACGATGCCAACCGAATCTTGCTCCCCAGCCTTCCAACCCAACGGTTTGAATACATACATCTGGTTTCCGCTACGTCGATACGTCAACAAATCCCCATTTTTGCCATATACACGATCTACTTTGAGATTCGATGATAGGTCAAAACCCACAGAATCCGTATTCTCGATAACCGTAAACGCCGCCAAAACATCGCCTTGGAAATAAGGACCTTTGATCGGATTTACCCACCATTTACAACGATTGTAATTGATCAAATACCCATGTTTTACACCTGAATTGTTTCGCCGCGATAATTGCCTTTCTGCATGCGCACCCTCCTTGCAGATAAACTCATCAGGCAACTCCTGAGCACTTCCAGGCAGAACCCATAATCCCAACACCATCAATCCGATAAGAAATCGCATTTCACAAAGTTCCAACATCCACACTGAGCAAACAACAAATCAACAAGGAAAATACACAACTCTTACACATGGCAAAATCCCTATGCCCAACTCTCTTACCTTTGTTGATGTGAAATTCAAGTGGTTGCCCCTGTTTTTAATCATAATTTTGGGATGTATTTGGGGTAGCTCCTTCATCCTCATGAAACGCGGACTAACCGTGTTTACGCCCATTCAAGTGGCCGGAATGAGGCTGGTATTTGCCGGCATTTTCCTCACCCCTTGGGTATATAGATACTCCATTGGCTCCAAATCATGGACCCAAGAATCCTCATCCCACCAACCCAAAAAACTCCTACAACCCATCGATTATTTCTACCTGTTTATGACAGGTTTTGTGGGAAATGCCATCCCCGCATACCTCTTCTCCACCGCTGGAACCCTCATCCCTAGTGGCTTGTCGGGCATCCTAAACGCCTTTACGCCCATGTTTACCCTAGTCGTGGGCGCCCTCCTTTTCAAAAGCAAACTCACAAAAAATGGTTTTCTCGGCGTAGGTGCCGGTATCGTTGGCGCAGTTTTCCTCCTCGGACCTTCGATGCTTGGACAAGCAGGCATGGAAATCCACCTCAACGGCGCACTCATGGCACTCACCGCGTCATTGCTTTATGGGTACAACATCAACCTCATCAAAACCAAGTTGGCGCACATCCCTCCCATGGCCAAAACCGCCTACCCTTTCGTTTTTATGGGTATGCTCTACGCCATCGTACTATGGAAAACCCATGCCATCGACAATTATAACAGCCACAACATCACCAGCATAGGCAGCTTCCTGCCCGACAATCAATTCGCACTCATTTGCCTACTCATCCTCGGCATCGTGGGGTCTGCCATCTCTATGATGTTGTTCAACTACCTCATCGAACACACCACAGCCCTGGTTGCATCCACAAACACCTTCGTGATCCCAATCGTAGCAGTGGCGTGGGGACTTTTCGATCAAGAACCCATTCGTTGGAACATGATCGTTGGACTGATGCTATCGCTGGTTGGCGTATACCTGGTGATGAAAAAAGAATAACCCCACAAACGGCTTTCTATAAAGGCCATCCCCATAATCAATCTCCTTCCCTTATTCTATATTTGTATCAATCAAAATCATGAACATCCAAACCATTTTGGCCGATTTAGGCATTGGCAATACACTCGCAGCAGCCAGCACAGGTACTCAGTGGATCCATTTGCAAACAGCAACAACACGGAGCATCTCCTCCCCCGTTGACGGTAAAACAATCACCGAAGTTCAATTGGCAGATAGCCAAACATACAACCAAGTGGTTGACATTGCCGCTGAGGCTTTCAAAACTTGGCGACATACTCCCGCTCCAAAACGCGGAGAAATTGTGAGGCAAATTGGCGATGCACTGCGCGTTCACAAAGCCAACCTCGGCGCCCTCGTGAGCTACGAAATGGGAAAAAGCCTCCAAGAAGGCCTCGGCGAAGTACAAGAAATGATCGATATCTGCGATTTTGCCGTTGGATTGAGTCGTCAATTGCACGGGCTAACCATGCATTCAGAACGCCCCAACCACAGAATGTATGAGCAATGGCACCCCCTGGGTGTAGTGGGTATTATCAGTGCATTCAATTTCCCCGTGGCAGTTTGGTCATGGAATGCCATGCTCGCAGCCATCTGCGGTAATACTTGCATCTGGAAACCGTCAGAAAAAACACCAGCCAGCGCAGCAGCAGTGCAAAACATCATCCAATCTGTTCTCAAAAACAACCACCTTCCCGAAGGCATATTTTGTTTGGTACAAGGCGATCGCGAAATCGGTGAAGCCATGAGCCACGACCCGCGCGTTCCCCTCATCAGCGCCACAGGCAGCACAAGAATGGGAAAAAGAGTGGCGGAAGTGGTTGGACAAAGACTGGGCAAATCCATCCTCGAACTGGGTGGCAACAACGCCATCATCCTCACACCCGAAGCCAACCTAGAAATGGCCATGGTAGCCATCGTATTTGGCGCTGTGGGTACGGCAGGACAGCGATGCACCACCACCCGAAGACTCATCATTCACGAGAGCATCTATGAAACCGTAAAATCCAAATTGGTTTCAGTATACGCCCAATTGCGCATCGGCAATCCCCTAGATGAAAACAACCATGTGGGACCATTGATCGACCATGATGCAGTGAACGCCTACTCTGAAGCCATCGAAAAACTCGAAGCCGAAGGAGGTCAAGTTCTTTGCGGTGCAGAAGTCCTATCGGGCGATCAATACAGCAGCGGTTGTTATGTAAAACCCACAATTTGCGAGGCACGAAATCATTTCGAAATCGTTCAACACGAAACCTTTGCACCCATACTTTATTTGATGAAATACAAGGACCTCGATGAAGCCATCGAACTACAAAACGGAGTAAAACAAGGTCTCTCTAGCGCCATATTCACCAACAACCTTCAAGAAGCGGAACAATTCCTCAGCGCTTGGGGATCCGATTGTGGTATCGCCAACGTAAACATCGGTACTTCCGGTGCAGAAATTGGGGGCGCTTTCGGTGGTGAAAAAGAAACTGGCGGCGGCAGAGAAAGTGGATCAGACGCATGGAAAGCCTATATGCGCAGACAAACCAATACCATCAACTACGGCAAATCATTGCCACTAGCCCAAGGCATTCGCTTCGATTTGTAATCTATAATCTTTGAATTCCTAGCCATCCTTTGTCTACCAACGGACAAACGATCATAAACAAAAAGCCCGCCCTGTAAAAGATAGGGCGGGCTTTTTTATTGCACCCAAACAATGGGTGAAAAATATCGCAATGCTTAAAACTGCTGTCCGATAAAGAAATGCACCTGCGTGGGCTTGCCGCTGGCAGGAACCTGCTTGTAATCAAATCCATACGCCCAATCCAAACCAATCAAACCAAACATCGGCATAAACAAACGAATGCCCACACCCGCCGCACGCTTCAATTGAAAAGGATTGTACTTGTCCATTGAAGACCAAGCATCACCCGCCTCCGCAAATCCCAAAACATACACAGTGGCCGCCTGACCGGTCGTAATCGCCTGACGCAATTCCACAGTAAACTTATTAAATATCGGAGCACCAGCTTGAGCTCCCATCGCAGTAGCACTCACCGTGTAGTTGTCGTATCCACGTTGAGAAATGATCTCAGTAGCAGCAATGTTGAACCCAAATACACCCGCACCACCCACTTGGAAACGCTCAAAAAAGGTCAATCCCAAATCCGGATTATAATAACCCAAGAATCCCACACGTGCCTTGGCCATCAAAACCAACTTCTTGTATACCGGCGTGTACCACTCAGCATCCAATTTCCACTTGTGATATTCTGCCCACTTGTACTTGTCGTTCAAACTCATCTCGCTGTAGTTTTTGTTGGATAACAACGACAATGGCGGTGTGGCTTGAACTTGGAAAGTGAAGTTGCTTCCCGATGTTGGATAAGTGGGGTCGCTGATAGAATTTCTTGTCAACACAACCTGCGCAGTGGGGTTGTAAGAGATCCCATTGAAACCCTTGGGAAATCCATAAAATCCACCGTCCATGTTCTGCATGCGATACTGGTTGAAACTAAATCCATATTGCAAATTGAAGAAGTCATCTGGCCACTTCAAACGATTACCATAGTTTACAGAAATACCAGTATTGTAAAACACCTGACGCAAAGGATCCGTTTTCTGCCTAAAATCAAAGCTATTCACCGTATGAAAAATACTCATACTAAAAGTGTTCGGCTTCTTCCCGCCAAACCAAGGTTCAGTAAATGAAAATGTATATCCCTGATAGTTTGCTCCGTTACTCTGTGCCCGCAAACCCAATTTTTGACCATCGCCAGTGGGTACCGGACTCCATTTTTCGGGATGAAACAACTTCTTTCTACTGAAATTGTTCAAAGTAATACCCGCAGTCCCAATCAACGTAGGGGTTGTACTGAATCCGTTTCCGCCCCAACCACCACTCAATTCAATCTGATCCGATGGTTTTTCAACCAACGTGTAATCAATATCCACCGAACCATCCTCTGGATTGGGTTTCGGATTCACACCCAATTGCTCGGGATCAAACAAGCCCAACGCACCCAAATCACGCATCGTACGCTGAATGTCGCTGCGCGAAAACACATCGCCCGGTTTGGTGCGAATCTCACGTTGAATAACTCGGTCCGACGTTTTGGTATTCCCACTCCAACGCACCTGGCCAATCGTAGCGCGCGTGCCCTCGCTGATCCGGATCTCCAAATCAATGCTGTCGTTCACCACACCCACCTCAACAGGCATCATGTTGAAAAACAAATATCCATCGTCCATGTACAAACCCTGAATATCAAAGCCACCTGGATTACTGAAAAGTCTTTCCGTCAACAAACTTTGATTAAAGATATCGCCCCGCTTCAAGCCCAAAATGGTATCCAATGTGCCATTCCGGAACTTCAAATTCCCCTTCCATGTGATGTTTCTGTATCGATATTGCTGACCCTCAAACAAACGAATGTGAACCACTATCCGATTCTCTGAAATCAATTGAACACTGTCCGAAATAATCCGCGCATCCCTGTAACCCTTGCTCAAATAATGATTGATCAAATTCTCCCTCTCCTCAGCAAATTTTGATTCGATATACTTCGAACTCTGCCAAATTTGCCACTTCTTTTCCTTTCTCTTTAGCTTCTTGATCTTTGTTCGCAACAACTCATCCGTAAACTCTGAATTCCCCACAAAAACAATGTCCTGAACCTTCACCTTCGCGCCTTTTTGAATGTCGAAGTCGAAGTTCTCGTATCCCGCAAGCACAATCACACTGTCTTTGGCATCTCTCTTGGTGGCCTGACTGCGAATCACATCCACAGCAACATTGTAATACCCCTTTTCTTGATAATACTTAACAACTTTCTCTTTGCTAATATTGATCAAATTGGGCGTAATATACATGCCCTTGTGCAGACCCACTTCTTCTTTCAATGTCTTCTGCTGCGCGTTGGTCAAATTTCTGAATCGATGCCCGTTGAGTCGCGGTTGCTCCTGCACACGAAATTGCACCACCACCTGGCCCTCATCCGTGGGTTGAAAATACACCTGGATGTCGCTGAAATACTCCTGCTTCCATAAGTTTTCAATGGCCTTGGAAATTTCTCTGCCAGGCACCTTAACCTTCTGCCCAATCGATAAACCCGAATAGAATACCACCTGAGATTTGAGAATGGGCTTGCCGTTCACCTCCGTAACCAAAATGTTTTTGATGGTATACTCCGCAGGCTCCACAAAATCGTAATTCACCATGGGCGCCTTACGATAAAAACTATCCGCGGCTGTCCCTTGGGCAAAAAGGCCATTCACAAGCCATCCGGCCAATGCTATGATGATAAAACGTTTCAATTCTTATGCAATTTGCTCACTAGTTTTGCCAAATCGGCGCTCGCGACCCTGATATTCGACGATTGCTCGATAAAAATCGTCTTTGGAAAAATCAGGCCACAATACTGGGGTGAAATATAACTCGCTGTAGGCAATTTCCCACATCAAAAAATTACTAATTCTCTGTTCTCCGCTGCTCCTAATCAATAAATCTGGGTGCGGATACGCTGCTGTACTCAATGCGTCCGAAATCATGTCCTCCGTGATCGCATTGGGCTCAATCACACCGTCTTTAACCGATTGTGCCAAAGATTTTACCGCCTCCGCAATGTCCCATCTGCCGCTATAACTCAAGGCCAAAATCAACGTCAATTGGTCGTTGCCCGCCGTCTTTTCCTTTGTTTTTCGCAATTGTGCCTGGCATTTTTCCGGCAACTGGGCGATGTTTCCTATGGTCTCCAAACGAATCCCATTCTTCATCAATGTGGGTAGCTCATCCTCTATCGTACTCACCAACAATTCCATCAGCGCATTCACCTCCTGCTGGGGTCGCGTCCAATTCTCCGTAGAGAAAGCATACATCGTCAAATATTTCACACCCAACTCCGCACCCGACTCAATGGCAGCACGAACCGCTTTCACACCGTGTCGATGCCCAAAAATTCGCATATGACCTTTTTGCTTCGCCCATCTACCATTTCCATCCATGATGATGGCTACGTGCTTGGGAACACGCGCCGGATCAATCTGATATTGTGAAATTCTCTCTGTCAAAGCCCTGCAAATTTACCTACAAACTTGCGGAGTAAACCTATATGAAAAGGTCAATCCCGCAAAATAATACCAATCCTTCAAATGCGTGTCGCCACGCATGGTTCCTTTGTCTACAACCGCACCCCCAGTTAAAACCTGTGACTGTGCCCAATCTGCCGCACCAACCCCTTGTTGTTCCTTGATGGTTTTATAATCCCCGTACGATTTGTACGTATCGTCCAAATAATCCGTGAAAGTCTTTCGAAAAATCACCTCCGCACCAACAATCCACCCCCCCGCATGCTGCCGGTTGCTCGCCATCGTCTTTACACCAAAACCAATCGGAATAGATGGTTGAATTTGGCTATACCTCGATGCTTGTTGCTCGGTTTTCAAATCACGCAAGTTCACCTCCTCCTTGTCTAACCGGTGTGGATCAAACCAAAATCCGCCCAAACCCAATAAAAAATATGGCGTGGCAATCCCGTCATTGATGTTCGTGCCAAATGGATGAAAATTGAATTCTACCATACTCGCCGCTTCAATCACCTGCGTTTGAAAATTGATATTCTGAAACTGCAATCCCACCACATCATCCGAGGTGCCCTGAATCTGTAAAAAGGATACCTGATTGCGCAATCCAAAATAACTGCTAAAATTATACTTCTGATAAACACACCCCGAAGGCTTGAAATGTTTGGTGTTTAACCCCTTACTGAAATCGCCGTAATAATTGCTCATGCCCAAACCAAAACCCCACTCGTTGCGACCAGAAAAATACTTCTGCGCAACAACGGTCGACGGCATGATAACCATCGCAATGGACAAAACAACCCCAGCGAGTTTATTCAAAATTAAAACTGGAAACAAACACTTTTACCACCCATGATTTTGCGGGTGATTGTAAAATTCAAAAACATGTAGTAATCACTGCCCTTCATCGATCCGCGGGGATTGCCCATGTAAAATTTTTCATATGGCAAACCCGTGTTGGGATTGATTTGTTCAGCACTGCGATCCTTCATGGCTGCAGCCAAATAACCATTGGCACCCCCAACAATTTGATCATCCACATAATCCATGCTCACATCATCCAAATAATCCGTGAAAGTCTTGCGCATCCCAAACTCAATGCCGTAAGCCCAGTAATCATCCACCTGCTGTTTAAATCCAACACCCAATGGGATAGATACTTGCGTTAAATTGTATCGCTTGCGATCGTTAAACTTCGTGGTCTCCTGTCCTTCCGTACTCAAAGTCTGCAACTCAACCCACTGCCCATCGTACTGCTGCAATTGAGGGTTGTGAACCAAAGCACCAGTCGCATCCCTCAACCCATCGATGTAATTGAATTGCGACATCGGATTGAACTTAAACACACCAATACCTGCAAACAAAAACGGTGTATAAGGGCGGGTTCTTGTTGACTCCTCAAATCCCAATAAATTCCATTCTCCAATGGCGCTGAATTCAACTATATTACTTCGGAAATTCAAGTTTCTCTGTCCGCGTGTGATATTCACCGGATTGTCAGCAGCGTCTTTGTGGGTAAATGCAACCACATCCTTGAAATTTTGATCGTCACCACTGATTTGACCGAAGACTGCGTTACCACGCAAAGTCAAAAAATCGTTGTAATGAAATCTACAAATCAATCCACCCATCAAATGCGTTTCATTCAATGCAATGCCCTGAGCCAAATCACCCATGTAATTAGACCCCCCAAAAGTTAAACCCGCTTCAATGGGTTTACCCTTAAACTTCTTCTTTGCTTGGGCATTTAAAGATGCAACGCAACCCAAAGCAATGATGGCAAACAAAGTGATTTTAACGTGTTTCATGAATGCAGTTTAATAGCAAATTTAAGCGGTAAACCTTGCTTTTCCTAAAAATGCAAAATTCACTGTCCGAATTCTAACGAATTCCCGACAAACGCACGACCTTAACGCATAGAAATCAGCACTTTCACTCTTGACTCTCAGTCAGATAATAGACCCCCATTGTGAGGAAATTCCTCAATATCGGAATACTGGCCAAAACCGACCATTGTGTGCGTGGTTTGATGCCAAACTTATACTCGTAAATGGGGTTGAATAAATAAAACTTCTTCGCCGAAACACCAAATTTCGAGGCCTTACAAACCCTTAAAAATCGCTCAATACTGATTCCCGTACTGCGAATTTCTTCCATGGTTTTGATTCCGTTCGATTGTACCCCCAACATCTTCAGTGCCATCGGGTACAGTGCACCCGGCAACAGATGATAATAAGGCGTTTTTGATGCCCACTTTTGTGGCAAAACCTGCTGATGCCCACCGTATGGCATCTGCCATGGTGGAAAAGCAAAAAACACCTTACCACCCGGTTTCAAAAAACGATGCAATTGTGGCATGAACTTGCCCTGATCTGGAATGTGCTCAATCACATCCTTTAAAATGATCAAATCAAACTTACTGCCCAAATCCACTTCAGGCACAACATCGTAAATGTCTTTATTCAAAAATTGTACAACGCCACGGTCCAACTCCTCTTTCATAAATTCTCTGGCAAATTCAAGCCTACTCTCCTCCAATTCAATCCCTGTGCAATCGTAACCCAATTCAGTAAACGCTTTCAATACCCCCGCCTCGCCACAGCCAATCTCCAACACCTTCATGTTGGCAGGAAAAGTCCAAGATTGCTGTAAAAATGGGATAATATGACCCACGGTCACACGATATGTCATATCAAAATACCTTCTCTTGTCTCCGTGAAATTCGTACATCTCTGTTCAGATTCGATTAAAATTCAAATATGCAGCAAGTTTTCCAAATTCAACGGAAAATTATACCCATTCATAGCCATTGTTAACACCCATATCCAGGAAATCCTATCAGAAATGTATATTTGAATGATGCAAAAAAATCCAGTGTATATCGTTGCCAGTATGTTGTTTTTTATCACTGCCTGTGGCAGTCTATCTAACATCAATCTCAACAACATACAAATCCCCAATACAGATGCATACAAATTACCCGAACCCGCATTGAGTCAAACTGAAGCCGCTTCAGGACTCAAAGAAGCGCTCATCAATGGCGCATCCACCGGTACGCAAAGCCTTCAAAAAGTGGGAGGATTTTCACAAAATGCCGTTTACCGAATCCTGCTTCCACCAGAAATTCAATCCCTGGAACAGAAAATTCGCAACAACGCCCTGCTCAATGCCGCCGTTGGCAAAGAACTCGACAAAACCATCGCCGCAATGAATCAAGGTGCCGAACTCGCTGCTGCAAAAGCATTCCCCATTTTCAAAAATGCCATTCAGCAAATGAGCTTCTCCGATGCACTAAAAATCCTTACCGGTGGAAACGGTGCCGCTACCCAATTTCTCAAAACCAATACCAGCAACCAACTCACCGCCGCGTTTCAACCCGAAATAAAAACAGCCCTGGAATCGGTATCCATCTATCAGTATTGGAACCCCATAGTATCCACCATCAACAAGAACAAAAAAATTCTCGGACTAACCGCAGATGTTCAGCCCAACCTAGAAAGCTATGTCACAGAAAAAGCCATGGTTGCTATATTCAGTGAAATAGAAATTCAGGAAAATCTAATCCGCAAAGACCCCATCAAACGCAGCACAGAGCTTTTGAAAAAGGTATTCAATTACGCCGATAACAACAGCAACGAAACCAAGCCGTAAACCAAAACAATTTTGACAAGGCGCTATATAATTTGGCTTCTGGTCCTGTTTGGCCTCTTTCCTTCGATCGCGACGGGTCAAACAAACTCGCTCGCGAAATTTGTCAATATCCAATACAAAGGCAACCAATTTCAAGCCGTTTTAGACCAATTTACAGCGCAAACATCCATCCAATTCGCCTATTCAAATGCCATCATTCCATTGCCCAAAATGCACAACGTGCAGTTTCAAAATGTGCGGGCCGACAAAGCCCTCAAAGACTTTTTGCACCAAAATGGATTGGACTTTGAACTCACCGGGAATACCGCCATTTTAAAACAATGGAGCCCCAAAAACAACATCACACAATACTTCTACACGGGAAGAGTTCTTCAAGACCAAACCGGTGAACGATTGGTAAAGGCCACCGTCAACATACCCGCGCTCAATCGATTTACCCTCACCGATGAATTTGGCGTTTTTAGAATTGCCATCCCCGAAACCTCAATCTACCAAATCGATACAGTCAGTATCACCATCAACTACCCCGGTTACGATACCTATACCGATACTTTTTACAGCAAGCGGAATTATTTCCTCACCGCTGTACTCAAACCCACCATTGAAAGAATTCAACCCACCCTTATCAACGCGAATAAAAGTGCGAGTCGTTTGGCAGTGGTTCAAGGACAATCAGACCAATTCCTCATTTCTTCTACCCGATTGCAGCAAATGCCAGCACTTTTAGGCGAAGCCGATGTGATGCGTGCGCTGAGCTTAACACCCGGCGTAGTGAGCGGTTCTGAAGGCATGTTGGGGATGTACGTGCGCGGCGGCGCAGCGGATCAAAATTTGGTTCTACTCGATGATGTTCCCGTATTCAATGCCTATCACCTCTATGGTATTTTTGGCGTTTTCAACGGCGATATCATCAAAAGCGCACAAATGAATCGCGGAAGCTTCTCCCCTGAATATGGTGGTCGCCTCAGCAGTGTGATTTCTGTTCAATCCATAGATGGCAATGAGAATCAATGGTCTGGTAATGCCAACCTCGGTGCGCTCACAAGCAAAATCGCCTTCCAAGGACCGCTTTGGAAAAAAAGAACCACCGTGGCCTTTGCCTTCAGACGATCCAATTTCGACTTTCTCACCCAAACCATCACAAACGCCGTATTTGAAAACAGCAACAACATCAATCGCTATAACTTCTGGGATGCCAACGCCAAAATCAATCATCGTTTCAGCGAAAAAAGTAGCCTGTCGCTCACCGCATATGCCGGAGGGGATCGCGCATCCTTCGTGGATCGTAGATTTCTGGAAGTGGATGAAGTAAATTTTTATCAAAAAAAGGAACAAGGCAACAACTGGGGAAATAAAGTAGCCAGCATCCGATGGCAGTATCTTTTCAATAAAAACGTACGATTTACCGCCAAATCACACATCACCGATTACACCTTTACACAACACAACGATTATCAATATCGCATTCGCAGTGAAGCCAACCCTGAAAAAAATAAAGACAACTATACCAATTATAGCCTAACCAACGGACTTCGCGATGTATCCGCCGATGCCAAAATCGATGTCCAAGCCAACAAATATGTGGCATTCAAATTGGGTGCAGGATACATCCAACACACCTTCACCCCAGGCGATCGATCTCTCAATACCCGCATCGATTCCATCAATCGAAATTACCAATTCAACGACAAAAAAATCATCACGCCGGAATTGTTCTCATTTGCAAATTTAGAATTTCACCATCCCAAATGGGGTTACCTTGATCTCGGTTCTCGCCTGTCTTATTTCGGTTTGGAAGACAAACAGTTCTACATCCGTCCAGAACCCCGTATCAATTACAGATATAAAATCACCCCAAAATGGTGGGCAAAAGCCTCCGCCGCCCAAAATGTGCAATTTTACCACCAGCTGAACAACCTTTCAATGGGTCTGCCCTCAGACCTCTGGGTGCCATCCAATGCGCAATTTGAACCCTCTCAATCCAAACAAATCTCCTTGGGCACCACTTACACACAAAATAAGTATCAATGGAGCTTGGAGTACTTTAAAAAATCATTCTCTAACCTGCTTGAATATCGCGATAACTCCGTTTATGTAACCAACGCATTGAATTGGGAAAAAACGGTCACTCAAGGAATCGGCTCGTCGCAGGGATTGGAATGCATGGTCGAAAAACGAAGTGGCAAATGGACCGGTTGGGCCAGCTACTCACTCATGTACAACACACGAACTTTCCCCGACTTAAATCAAGGATATACTTTTCCATCTCGATACGATCGAAGACACAATCTGTATATCGTAGGTATATATAAATTTTCACCGAAACTCACCTTCAGTGGCAGTTGGACATTCAACTCTGGATTCGCATACACGCTGCCCATCGGGATCTATCCAGCACCAACCACTGAAGACCCCTATGCAGAAATTTTCATTTACGGGAACCGAAACAATGCCAGAGCGCGCGACAATCATCGCCTCGACATCAACGCACAATACACAATCAAACACAACAAGTTTCAAGAAAACTGGTCGTTCGGCGTTTATAATTTATATAACCGACAGAACCCATTCTTCATCTCGGTTGAACACAATACACAAGGTGAACGCCGCTTAACCCAACTGTCGTTGTTGCCCATTTTACCCCATCTGAATTACCAAATTTCGTTTTGATCCGTTGGCAAAATCATATCACCCAAATTCTCCAACAATGCCCTAAGCAGTTGGCCAAACGGCTATGTGCAACCCAAATTCACGCATTGATTTTTTGTTTTACGATCATGGGTTTTAGCAGTTGCAGCAGAGAGATTTTGGTACCGATTCAAGATAACACCGCTACCGGACCTGTGATCCAATGCATCCTCAATACAGATTCTGCACAAACCTTGCTTTATTCCAAAGTTGTAAAGATCGATGAAAACTTTGCACCCATTTCTGATGCAAACATCGACCTCGTGATTCACAAGAAAACCAGATTTCCATTCAGCTCCAACCAACCGGGCGTTTATCAAATTGCCCCCTGTAAATTGGCTCCGCGCGATAGTTTTTCGGTCTTTTTCATTTCTCCAACCGATACCTTTTCGGTCACCGATGCCATGCCATCTTCAATTGAATTCACAAAAACTGACACATTCACTCAAGCCATTGCCGGAATAGGTTCTACACAAAATTTCATGATCCAAATCAAAGACAGTGCAATCGATGAGAATTATTATAAAATCAGCGCCAAACGAGAAGTAAAAAAATACATTTTTAACAATGCCAATCAACTCACAGATAGCTCTATTACATGGGAACCATTGAAAATTGATGGCAACGAAATTCCCTTTCAACGGAACAATTATAACAATTACACCGATTACGAAATCCTATTTTCCGATGAAACTTTCAACGGTGTTTTGTCTTCGCTAGAATTTTACAATCTATTGCCCTTCTCTAACTCCAAATCAGAAAAAACCCTGTCGGTAACCATCACTTTAGACAACCTCACAAAAGCATTGTTTGATTACTATAACTCCCGAGCTGCTCACCTTTGGAACCAAAAATCCATCACCCAATTACCCGGTCCCATTCAAAGCAATATCCCAAAAGGTTATGGTGTTATCGGTGGTAAAACGCAGGTTTCTTGGACCATCAAATATCCAAACTAAACACTCACTTAATTCAATCTGAAATGCGCAGTGATGACCGTTGGCGCTCGCAAAATCAAAGCTGGATTGAACCCCATTTTTAGTATACCTTGGGTTTCCATACTCAACGATATGACTTCGTTTGCCTGATACTCAATACCCCAATGCAATTGGGCAACCAGATTTTGATCTGATGAAAAAAAGAAATTTTGATTATCAGGATCTTCAAAAAATTCAAACCCCAAACCACCCCCATACATGTATTTCCAACGACCTTTCAATTGTTTTCGCTTATCATAATCCACCCGAACGGCAAACCATTGCAATTCATTCAAATCAGACAAGTTCATTCCCATAGAATATCTCCAACCCTTACCCCAATTGTATTTTCGGTAAGTCATGACATACATATTCTGCTGTAACGAAATGGCGTTGAAAGGCAAGATTTGTTGTAGTAAATAAGATGTGTTGAAACCAATATATCTCGCCTTAGCATTTTCATCGAACTTTATCGTTTGAGACGAATTACTAGCCCCTTGCCCAATATTACGCGGAATAACTTTAATGGTTTCAACGGGCGGGGTAGTATCCATTAAACACCCAGGAACATCGGCGTGTGCAACCAAAGACCCAATAAAGACCATTAAACAAACAGACAATAAAAAAACCTGTTTCATCTTTAAAATCTTACACTCAAAAACAAAGCCACTGGAACCAATGGTAATACACTGAACACATTTTTATTCTCCAAGGATGTGACATTCTGATTCACTATAAATTCTCGCTTGGTATTGATATACTGACCGTATAAAATACTTTCAGTATACACAGTAATTCGATTTTTAAACTGCCATGCGATACCTCCAAAACCTCCAAAACCTCCGCCAAAATCTTGAGCCAATGTCTTCATTTCTATCGGCAAACCCATGTCGTTGAATTGTTGAGACACAGCGTTGTTTTGGCGCCAAATTCCTCTGGCATCCAAACCCCAATAACAATAAATACCCAAACCCAAATCTTGTCTCCACTCCCTACCCAAAACCAAAGAGGCTGAATTCTCTTCGCTCGTTCTATTCGCTCCGAATGAAAAATCCTCCGTTTTTCTTCTGAATCCATTGATGCCCATTCGCCAAGCGGTTTGGTTCGCAATGTTCACCTTTCGCACCATCATCAAATAAGGGTCATCATTCAAATTTCGCGTCACATTACCCGAGAATCGCGACAGCGCCAAAGTAACATTGTTGGTGATCTCCCAACCCTTTAAACTGTCGTTCAACGTTACTGGTGTTCCCAAGGTTTGTGCCTCCATTGTCGGAAACACAATCAAACACATACTAAGAATCAACCCTTTAATCATTGCTTTTTTATTAATCTTCTTCCGGTAAAAGACGCAGCTCAAGCTCTTCAAGCCTCGCACCCTTCAATGTTTTTATGAGAAATTCAAATTGCTCATGATGAATGATCTCACCCACAGTGGGAATCCGCTCCGAACAAAAGATCACGTAACCACCCAATGTTGTATAATCACCATCTGGAATGTTCAACCCATATTGCTCATTCAAATAATCCACCTCCAAACGCGCACTGAACAAATAATGATTTTCGCTCAGAACCGTTTCAACCTTATCATCAACATCAAACTCGTCCTCAATTTCACCCACAATCTCCTCCAATACATCCTCCACACTCACCATCCCCGCGGTTCCGCCAAATTCATCCACTACAATGGCAATGCTCTTCTTCTCCTGAATAAAACTGCGCAACATATCGTGGGCTTGTAAACTCTCATTCACTATCAACACAGTTCTGATTACATCTTGGATGCGCTTGGGACTGTGAAACAAATCACTGTGATGTACAAATCCAATGATGTGATCAATGGTGTCTTTGTAAATCAGAATTTTCGAATGTGCGGTCTCAACAAATCGCTCGCGCAAACTCTCCACCGATTCATTCACTTCCAATCCAACCAACTCCGTGCGATGCACCATGAAATCTTTCACCTTCGCATCGCTGAAATCCAAGGCATTCCGAAACACCTCCGTATCAATCTCAATGGCCTCGCCACCATGAGTTGCATTCTCCAATGAAGCGATATAATTGTCCAAATCAACCTTAGAAAAAACAGGGGTGTTTTCTGAAATCTTGGTCTTGGTAAAAACCCTCAATAGAAAAGCAGAAATGCCCTTAACCACACCAATCAGTGGCCACATCACCACGTGAGCCATCCGAAAAATTCCAATCAACCCGAAAATTACCTTGTCTGCATACATTTTAAAGAATGTCTTCGGAAGGTACTCGGCAACCACCAAAACAATCATTGTACTGCTCAATGTAATCATCAGAAATTTTACCCACTCATTCTCCATCCAAGATACCCCAGCAAAAGAATCGTCAAGAATCTCCCCCATGTAAATACCATAAATCACCAACCCCAAATTGTTTCCCACCAAAACCGTACTGATAAAATCACTCGGATTCTTCACATACTTGGAGAGCCATTTGCCACCGCCCATATTTTCCTTACTGCGCAACTCTATCCTCAAACGAGATGCCGACAAAAATGCAATCTCCATACCCGAGAAAAAGGCAATCACCACCATACACAATGCCACAATCAACCAAGTGTTTGCACCCACTACCAATAATCCCAATGCCGAAGGAGGTTCTATCATACTATCACAAAGATACCATCGAAAATATGGCAAAAATCGCAACAACCAAATTTCGTGTTGCACATAGCGCGTATCTTTGTGTCATGATTCGTGTTGGTATCATCGGAGGCGGACAATTGGGCATGATGACCATTGAGGCCAAATACCCCAGTTTGCCTGTTGAATTTACCGTTTTGGAACAGTCGAAAGACTGTCCCGCTGGCCCCATCGCCCAAACTGTGATCGAAGGAAGCCTACAAAGCAATGACGACATCCGCCAGCTCGCCGCCCAATCTGATGTCATAACCTGGGAGATTGAACACATCAATGTGGATACGCTCATCGCCCTTGAAAAAGAAGGGAAAACCGTTATCCCTAAACCCTCCGTGCTGAAAACCATTCAAGACAAAGGCGTTCAAAAGCAATTCTTTACCCAACACAATATTCCAACCGCGCCCTATGTTCTCTGCAACTCAGAAGACATCAACGCAGAATTACTCCAAGCATTTCCAGGCGATAAAGTTGTACTTAAAACCAGAACCGGCGGATATGATGGCAAAGGCGTTTGTATCATCAACAAATCGCAACTGCCACAAGAATCGCCCTTCTCCGGCCCTGTACTCATAGAATCTTTCATCCCTGAAGCACTCGAAATTGCCGTCATCGTAGCCATCGCTCAAGACGGATCCCACGCCGTTTACCCGGCCATCGAGATGTATTTCAACCCCCAAAGCAACCTGGTGGAATTCCTATTTTCCCCAGCCCGCTTAACCAAAGACATCGAACAAAAAATTCAAGCCATAGGCCTGAACTGTGTAGAAAAACTCAACTCCCCAGGCTTGTTTGCCGTTGAATTATTCCTCACCAACAACCAAGATATCCTGGTCAATGAGATTGCACCAAGACCCCATAACAGCGGTCACCACACCATTGAAGGTTGTCACTGCTCTCAATTTGAACAATTCCTGAGAATTCTAGCCGGTGCCCCGCTCGGCAACCCCCAACTCATCCAACCCGCGGCCATGATCAATATCGTAGGCCCCGCCAACCTCTCTGGCCCCTATAAACTGCTCAATGAAAACCAACTCACCCAAAATGGCGACGTTTTCATACACATGTACCGAAAAGCAGAATCCAGACCCAATAGAAAATTGGGCCACGCAACCATCATCGCAAACTCCCTCGATGAACTTCTAGAAAAAGCGCAAATCCTTCAGCACAACCTAACCATTGTGGCCAACTGAATAAATCACAAAACCCGTTAAACGGTCAAAATCTCTTTCTCCTTGCCCTCAAACAACTCGTCGGTTTTCTTGATGTACCCATCAATCAACTTCTGAACGCGCTCTTCCCCAACCTTCGCATCGTCTTCACTCAATCCGTCCTTCTGCAATTTTTTGATCCGCTCGTTCGCATCCTTGCGATAATTCCGGATACCAATTTTCGAATTCTCAGCCTCCGCCTTCGCACGCTTCACCAACTCCTTCCTGCGCTCCTCCGTTACCGGTGGAATGCTAATACGTATCATCTCCCCATCATTCTGTGGCGCAAAACCCAAATTTGAATTGATGATCGCCGTTTCAATCGGACGGATTAATCCCTTGTCCCATGGCTGAATGGCCAAAGTTCTGCTATCAGGCGTGTTTACGTTCGCCACCTGAGCCAATGGCGTCAAAGCACCATAATATTCAACCATTACACTCTCCAACATCGCCGGACTCGCCTTCCCCGCACGTATGCGAGAAAACTCCGTGGCCGTATGCTGTAAGTTCTTTTCTAGCTGCTCCTGCAACTGATCAATCACATCATTCAAAGTGCTCATATCAATTTATTTAGCGAATTTACTATTAATTTATCTCCTTTTCCAACCCCCCAATCAATACGCACGGTCCTTGCGGCCCTCCATGTAATATACATAAGAACGATTCGCCACCTGATTCCCACCCGGCGTGGGATAATTGCCTGTGAAATACCAATCACCGCGGTCGCCCGGACAAGCTTCGTGCAAATTGTCTACCGACTGAAACAAAATGTCAAACTCGGCACGCAAATCCTTGGGCCTCAACATCTCAGCAATCTTCTTACTTACCTCTGCGTCTGTCAATGGCGCATATATGTCCTGCACCACACACCGCTGTTGCGCACTGGGCTTGGCCAACTCCGCTTTCGCAGCGATGTAAGTAGTCTCTAACAACTCACCCATGCCCTTGTCTTTCAACAATTCCACAGCCGCAGCAAACGCCGCAAAATCTCCCATCCTACTCATATCAATCCCGTAACAATCTGGGTATCGAATCTGAGGCGCAGAACTCACCAAAATGATTCTCTTCGGCTCCAAACGATCCAAAA
>JACCDX011401876.1_pt1 | contig 45486 bp, 64 predicted proteins | sample 7449681 | NCBI WGS metagenome assembly JACCDX01 (sample SAMN15323450, study PRJNA562643) | freshwater metagenome | isolation source: river surface water | place: USA:Blue River Watershed | collected 2017-08-18
CACACAGGCATGAATTTTTAGATTCATAAAAGAAGATAATGCGGTGATTACCTTGACGATTTGCTGGGCGAGTTCGCGGGTGGGAGACAATACAAGTGCTTGACATTCTGGATTGTTAGGGTCGATACGCTGAAGAATGGAGATAGAAAAGGTTCCGGTTTTACCTGTGCCAGATTGCGCTTGCGCGATGATGTCTCGACCTGATACTACAGGAACAATGGCCATCTGTTGAATGGCGCTGGGGCGTTCGAATCCATAGGAAAAGATTCCACGCAAGACAGATTCTTTTAGGTTCATCTCATCAAAAGATGAATAACTTGTGACTGGTTCGTTTTCGTCTATAATCGACATGTTTATACTTGATAAGAAAGGTTTAATTTGATTTTTTTACTATTTAAGAGGGCGAAGCCCTCCTAAGACCTCCCCATTATGTAAGGTTAAGGGAACTACGTTCCCCTATGACCCCTCCTTTTAAGGGAACTACGTTCCATAGCATTCCATGTGGGCCTTGTGTTCGCTATGCTTACACCTCCTTCATTTAAAATTGAACGAGATAAAACCAGTCACTTTGATAATAAAATGTCTCTCCTATCAGATAAACAAGTATTACAATGGTTGCGTGGAGACACATCCTTTCTATCTGCTTTATCTGAAAGAAAGAGGTCTAAAGAAGAAGTGAGACAAGAGATGAAAAAACTAGAAGATGCGTGGGGGATGGACCTTATGCGGAAGTCATGTCCTCATCTAAAGTTTGAGTCACAGTGGACGAATAAATTTGGTGAAATGATTGTTCAGGAATTCTTATCTGAAAAGTCTTGGGTTCCAAAGTCTAAACAGGGATTTAAGCCTGATTTGGAAACCGATGAATATGTTATAGAAGTAAAAACGCAAACCTATTTTACTTCTGGAACAGCAGGAGAAAAGATTCTAGGATGTCCGTTTAAATATTGTGATATCCCTGAACTATGGGGAAAACCTTTAAAGATTATTTGTCTCGGAGGAGCCGAGAAAATTTGTCGTGAAGAATATGGGAACCTTCCAGGCGAAAAAACCAGTAAAAATAAACAAAAGATTCTTGATTTCTATAAGGAGATGGGGATTGAATATTGGGCAATGACCGACCTTATCAAAGATTTATAATTAATAATTCATTGGTTCTTGAGTCCGGCTTCTTAGAATGAATTGCTCGTCTACAGGATATGGTTTTTATTTTATAATCTACGAAGGATTGTCTAACCAAAGGAACATCTGAATTACTCATCAAACCCTTTGTCTGTTTAAATAATTCAAACAAGCATTCATGGTCATTGAACCCATCCTTGGTATAAGAAACAAAGGATGTTGCTGTTTCAGGAACATAAGGCGGGTCTATATATACAAAATCGTCGGGTTGGATGGATTCAAATGCTTGTTGAAAGGATTGATGTGTAAATACGACCGGTTTGATTAAGATGGAGACTTCGCGAATATGGGGTTCATCTAGGATGGTTGGGTTTTTATAATTTCCAAACGGGACATTAAATCCGTTTGGCCCTTCTCGATAAATACCACGGAAACATGTTTTATTCAAGAATATCAACATTGCCGATGCTAGGGGCGACGCTTTGTCTTCGATTGTATTGAAACGATTTCTTATCCAATAATAATATGATTCTTGAGAGGATTGCGCCTCTTCGAATGTAGTCGCCTTACGATTGACAATTGTTCCAGTAATCGCATGATATTCCTCTGAAAGTTGTCTCAACTCTGAAATCAATTCTTCTGGTTCAGATTGAATGTTTTTATACATGTAGATTAGATTTGCGTTTAAGTCACTCGCATACATTTTTTCTGCTTTTTTTTGAGACAAAACACCTAGAAGAACGCTACCGCCTCCCACAAAGGGTTCATGATAGTTTCGCATCTCATCTGGAATCAATTCAAGTACTTGGTCGAGTATTTGCGTTTTGCCCCCAACCCATTTTAAGATGGGTTTCGTTACCATTTTTTATGATTATCTTATATTTATATTTTAAAATCAATTTTTAACAGATATATTAAACATAGTACGATGGCAATCGTAATTTTTGGAAGTGAAAATTTTTTAAGAAATGCTTCGTCAATGATGTTGGCAATTAAAATGGAAGAAAGAATGGAAAGAGCGAATACTTCGTAGTTATGTTGTCTCAAGATATTTTGTAGGAAAGTTGGTTGAGACAAAGAAGGTAGAAAGAGAATGAAAAGAATGGAAAGAACCGAAGCAACGACCTGGCTGATGTACAGAGGGATTTGAAAGAATACTTTGGCTGGAAAGGATAGTAAAATACTTGCGTTTGGGATAGGTGTTGCGATGACAAGCGTGGACCACATCAATAAAGATTTCTGGAGTGGGCTTTGAGACCAATGATAAAAAAAATAAACAAGCATGATAACGGAAAGTATTTGAAAGGAACGTAATTGATATTTTTTTGAGTCCATTATATAATGAGAACTAAAAAGTATAAGGGAGGAACACATTTGGGTACATCATTGAATATGGTACCAACAACTTATATAGGAAAAAATGGAACATTGATTAGTCATACTTATCCAATCAGAAATCAAACCTTACAGGAAATACCGAGAGTGAACGGTGTACCATTAAATCATATAAATATTGATTCAAACAATACTCAGCTTAATGAGTATAATGGTAAACCAGTTATCGCAGAACCAGTTAATTTACAAAGAGGGAGAATCGTGGAACATCTAAAATCATACAATAACCCTATACCAGTTATCACAAATTCTTCTCTAGATACAAAGGATAAGAATTGTATGAATGATTTTTTAAAAAAAAATATGAAACGATATCTAGAGTTAATTGTAATTCTTTTAAAAATTAGAATAGGTCTATTAGAACATGGATTTACAGTTACTTATGATAATAAAAACTTAAAGAATTTGGTAAAATATTATCTATTTGATATAGATAATTTAATAGCCTATTATATTATTTTTAAAAATAAGGGAAATTTTGACTATTTTAATCAGAATATGGAAGAGATTAAAACACGTATAGAAAATATTCATGACGTTAGTAGTGAATTTTTAAATTTTTTTAATATTCACAACTCAATCATCAATATAATGACATTACATAGTTTGAAGATTGATGTGAAGCTATATATGAATAATATGTTCGATAGTTTAAAGTTAATACTTCAAACACTAAAGGATGGTACCCCCTGTTTCAAACCATTTTCCAAATCATTAGAATATTCTATTTCAAGTTTAATTCATTATGATTTTAATCGATTAAAAGACGTTGGATTAAAAATTTATAATCCAACAAAATATATTCCACTAGAATATAATTTATTATTTGTAGACAAAAGCTCATGTATGTATCGTTATTTTTTTGTTTCAAACGAAACGAATTTAAATGATACAACGGAAAAATGTATAGTTAATACCACAAATAATATTGGAATGTCCGTGATTGAATCAAATCGGCCTATAAAAATGTACAATCTACCTTCCTCTATGAACATACAAAATTCCTATCGTACATCTTTAAAGAAACTATTTGTCTCTGCTCGTCTAGTAAAAGGTCTTAATAATTATAGAGTTAAATTAAAAAATATAATCACTCGAAAACGATATATTAAGAATTTTAAAGATGAACTCAAAAAACTAGAAGAATCTATTCAGCCATTTATAAATGATAATACAATACTCTTATATCGTGCAACAAAAACAGAGGGAAATTTGACCTGTTTTATAGAAGAAATCGCAAATATTTTGGATAAAAATAATAAGGACATAATGACTCAGATGATATTCATTGTAAGAAGTATTATTGGACAAATTGGAGGGGTAATCCAACTCTTTATGATGGAGGTTTTTCGTAAAAGTATAAATGATAATCTTACAAAACTTGAAAAGATTATACCAGGACATACATTGACCCTACTCATTTCATAATATAGTTACAATATTCTTTCATAGTTATAATATTATGACCATAACGATTGTATTCTAATTTGTATCCATATTTGGAACGATATATCTCTAAAAGGATATCTTTTAGTGAATCTGTTCGTGGTAGATTCTGATGAAAAAAAATGATGGTCGGGACATTGCCATCCTCATCCATTTTATTTTCCATTTTAATTACACGTTTTACATAATCATGACCAAAGAGTGTTTTGAATAATTCTGGAATGTCTGCGAGAATATGAATGGATGGAATATAGATTGGCGGAATAATAGGAAACTGTGTGTGAAATCGAATACCTTCAAAGGTTTTGTTATGTTCGATATCAAACAAAATAGATTCATATTTTTCTTTGGGTTGATTGATGTATAGGGTAATGGATTGATGCTTCTGGGTAGTATTTTCATCCGTCACATATCTCGTGATAACCCGGTCAATTTCGGTTCCAAAGAGTTTGCTCACAAGTGATGTTACCTTTTCTACTGATTCATATGTCTCGGTATACAATCTCATTTTACATGTCATTATAGGGTCATGGCTTTATATAAAAATTGAAAACGATTATTTGTCCAGAGGCTTGGTAATAAAATGGCGTGTATTCGTCCTGACGCACAAGTGATTGGACCTGGTCGACTAACCCCTTGGTGGGTATGGGTTCTAATCACGGTGGTTGTTCTTTTCTTACAAATTGAACGATGCTGTTATACATGCGACTACGATGATTTATTAGGATGCCCGACATGTCCAAATGGATATCCTTGTATGTTCCCTTGTAATAAAGAATGTTGAGACATAACTTATAAAGGAGGGTCTCACTTATAAAGGAGGGGGTCATAGGGGGAAACTTGGTTCCCCTAAAAAAAATGAACCCACAATTAATCTTTTTATTTGGTATAAAAGTGGTTAAAATGACGAGTGCGATTTATTCTCCGAGACTAGAATACACCAGTCTGGATGAAAATCCTACAGAAGAGTTGTCCAATGCCATTGAATATGCGTTGAAAGATGAAACCATATTTAAATGCTTCGGGTATTTGTTTGAATATTTTGACAGGCATAAACTGTTGTTTATCATAAACGCAAACATCTTTGAAATGGATGTTATTATCCGAGACAAACAAGTCACCATCATTAAGGGCGCTTTCAATGATATTAAAATGTATTTGGTGGCCAAGATTTCAAAACATCTCGGAAATGTAATTGTACCTTATAGTGGATTTGAATACATTGAACGAAGAATCACGACTATATTGACATTGGAAAGTCCAATTGATTTTATAAATGTAACCCTTGAAATTCATCACATGACCATGAATCTTAAAACAATGAAGAATATGGGTATAACCTACGAGGCTCTTCATAGCATTCGTTATAATCTCAAACGATTTGTACATCATCAAATCATGAAACAGGAACTTGCTTCTCCGGTGGGATTGGGTATAAAGCTGGCTCACTATTTAACTACAAATGATACTATCAAAGATTTCGCATTGGACATTTCAAAGTTATATTTGATTTTATATCTTCTTGAATATTCGGACCTTCATGTATTGGCGAGGTCCTATTGTCGAATTGCCTTATTAGATTATTATCATATTGATTATGAGAATTATCCCGATGTTGTTTGTGATATTGCCGAATGGATTTACCTAAAGCATTTTAAAGAACCATTTACAGTAAAGATTGCGATTGACATGGACCATGTTGATTAGATTTTTGACTGTATCGAAAAAGATGTATTTTCAGGTGCGGGTTTCATTAAGGTTTGAACTAGACTATTTAAATTGTGAATATCTTTTTTGATGTAAACAAGTTCATTCATAAGGTCCTGAATTATGTTTGCTTCATCTAGAAAAAGTTCAAGATGTGGTTTGATATATTCATTATTATATTCATCTCGAATGTAGCAATAATATCCTTGAACATTCAACACAATACCATTGATTCTTCCATTGTCTATCCACCAAACAACATCATTCGGCTTGTATCTTATTTTTGAAAATACTTTTCGATTATAAAAGATAGATGTTTTTATTTCATCGCTAGAAACCATGCTCTCTTATCTATTGTTGAGATATCTTTATATTCATATTCTTAAAAAATTGAACCGCATATAAATCTCATAGATTAGTTAAAAAATGTCCAGCCTCTTCGATATCACCGGTTCCAATCGTTCTCTTAAGATTCCGGATGGACTCAAAGGGATTCGTTCCAAAAAGATTTGTGTGAATCATTCGAAGATGGAACGCGACGCACGTAATCGTGTACGCAATCTCAAAAAATACCAAAGGTCGATTGCTCGAAATGTGGCGCGAACGATGAAGGAGACAAAATGGGCTTAATATGAGAGGGGAATAGACATGATTTTTATAAAAAATGAACGGAAGTTATTGGCTCTGTACATGGTAAAAATGGCATTTAAGCATCAAATGGATTTTGTAAAACGCTCTTATGAATCTCTCGTTTATATTCCTGTAGAAGAAAAGTTATCTGATTCAAATACATGGTTGAATTCTCTTTTATCATGGTGGGACATTACAAATCCGGATATTGAATGGTGTTTGAAGGGTGGCAATCCTTTTGTGGAAAAAAAGGACCAATCAACAGTCCAACAAGTAGACTAGGCCAAATTGATTTGGTGGTAAACAACAACCAGATAGAACCTATGGATAAACATAGATAATAATGGTATAGTTTTTCATGTTGTTTTCTAAATAGATAGAATGTAGAAATAGCGGTCGAGATTAGACCATGACTGCTCACTCCTCTCAATAATTCCTGGCTTAAAAGAGAGGTCATGTTTTGTACCTTTGTCTCAAGTTTTATTTCCGAGACAATACTGAAAATCCACAAAATAATAAAAAGACTGATAATGGTTCCTGCGGTGTTGATTGCGGTTACAAGCTTAATGTTTCCTATTTCAAACCGTCTTTTTATTGTTCTGTACATATGTTCTATAATAGTCTTTTTTATTTTTTATAATATACATAAAACATTTACGATAAGCTTCCCATTTATGTAGTTCAATTGCTCTATAAGGATTCTGAGGAGCGTCATATTTTATACCTGATAACTCATATTGATATATGTCAGGTAGAATAGGTAATACAGTTCCTACCTGAAATTCTTCTTTTAAAATATTAAAAATAGAGTTTTCATAACTATAAACTTGTTTATGGTGTAAAAGAATTGGTTCGATTGATTCTATATTGTCTATTTTATTATGATTCACTCGAACAATCGTTTTGGTAGTATATGAATCTATATTATAGCTAAGATTATCTGCTTGTGTATTGTCGGATTCAACAAGATTCATTGCGTAACAATAAGACCAGAAACGCCCTTTGAAATTTTGTAGGACACTTTCCTTTTGAGTTTTATTTAAACAATTGAATGCGCCGCATGTTATTAAATAACATTTTTGTTTTAAGTATTCAAGTTTTTCCCAATACAAGCTACATAAATATTGGGAAAATGCGCCACCCATACTATGACCGCAAATAAGATGATAACATCTTTTTTCAAATATATAAGGTATCATTTCTTGTAATGTTAAAAACTTATCGTCATGTAATTTATGGCAGATATAATCTGGATTTAATATTTCACCCGCAGGAAAACACACACATCTTATATCATTGACTTCATAAATGGTTATGTAGTAGGTACTGTAAATATGTGTTCCCGTACCTTTACTGATTAAATCATAATATTTTTTAAAATCGTTTAGTTTGTCTTTTTCATTGTCATAAAATATGATCTTAAACGGAATTACTTTGATTAATTTTATTAATTCACCATTATACCTTGAATTGAATAAAAATTGAACCTTTTTCATTTTATCGATTGGAAATGTGATCTCATTTTTTTTATTTCCTTCTGGATTTAAAATACAGTTATTGTTTTTAGTTAACTTACACACAGGTTCTTTGCGTTTACATTCCTCTTTTGTGGAACGCATACAATCCTTCGCGTCAGCTATCGTTTCAGTATAGGATATTTTCATTCCAGGCGATAACTGTTTCTGTTGTAAGGATATCATTTGAGACATATCACAGCAACCTGTAAATATTTTATGCATAATCAGGGGTAGGTTCTTACGGTCGATTAATTCCAATAAATCATTACGTGCGCTTAGTTGAATGTCTTGTTCTAGAAATTTCTCTGGATCCTGAAATGTGGGTCGTTTTTGCGTATGTCGATGAGACCTTACATTTCTTATATGATTCAAAAAATTGGGGGCCTTTGTTTTTCTAGATTTTGGAAACGGCCTCATATATATTAAAGAATATTATTCGATATTTATTCAATATATTCATCATCTTCCATTTCATACCACAAGGTTAAAAGGTCAATACTCAGTTTTTGTAGGGTAAAATAATTATAAATATTCTTTATCTTATCATAGTAATAGTTCTTGTTTTTGACCGTGAGACATTTCTTATTCATGTAGGTGACGATTCCTTTGATGGGTTCATTGTCATCATATAAGAATAATATGTATAACCGGTTTCGTCGAACACAAGATTGAATATCATTGATTCCTTGTTCTAGAGTCTTTAATTGTCTTTCATGACACTCCGCCAGCATTCTTGTTTCCTTGTCCATGTTTCTTGGATATAAAAAACTTAATAAAAAGAAATTCAATTTTATATTTGTTTGTAAAAATGAACCTAGTATAATAGGCACTGTCTTTGTATAAAATGGACCTATACAACCGTGTCATCTATCGTTTTATTGTGTCTCGAGTTGACGGAGAGGACATAAGCGCAGGGAAGACATTCGAAAGGTTTATGCGAATGTATGGATCAGGAGTTATGTTTGCAGGAATTCCTATTAAGATTCAATTTGACTATAGTCGTTTAAGTAAGAAGGCCATCTATATTCACGGATCATGCAAATATCCTTATGAAGTTTGTGTGGATGACTTCTTGGATTATAATCAAGAAAATGCTGTGTTGACTGGAATTGAAATTACAGATAGGATGAATGATTCTTGCTTGGATATGACTTGCGGTAAACAAGAGAGTTTACCTGATATTGTGATGGTATTGGATATGGTTTTAGTAAATGAAGAGAATTGTTCTGATATGATCGATGGGCTCATGTAATTCCTTTATGTTATAAAAATTGAAAGGAAATTAAAGCCTCTTTTTCATGTAAAATAAAAGATGAAGTTTCCTCCCGTTGAAGTCAATACTAACAATAAAGTGAATTTGGCGTTTATGTTTGACCGAATCTTTGGTGAAGAGAATGCAATTGAATCGATGGATTCTCTTGAGAATGGTAATGTGTGCCTTCATTTCAATCAGGAACTACCTATGACGCCTAACATTGAAAAATTCTATGCAGCCATGAAAGTAATGGGCGAAGTTACTATGAAACCATTCAAAACGGAATAAAAAATAATAGTTAATGATATATGCCAGAAAGAGAACCTCGTCCAGTTCGTAGAGAGTCTGCACCAACAAGGAATACTCAGCGCAATAAAAAATAAGACCAAGAGTTAGTCCAAGGGTTAGCGCGAGAATAAAAAATCGTAATAGAGAAAACACTGATTTTTACGGACGTTTTTTATTCAGAAATCCACCTATTCATACAAATGGTAGTAGATCTCGTGCAAATCCTCGAGAAAGTTCAACGAATCGTAATCTTGGTCAGTGAATGAATCCTCTAAGAAAGCTTTATAATAGATCATATTAAAATCTTAAACTATAATATATGCCAAAGAAAATTACACTTGACCTTAGTGTTGTCGTGCCTATACTTGTAGGTATTATTGTATTATTAGGAGTATATATTATCGTAAATAAAGGTCAGGGGAATCATGTGCGATTTTCGGATCCGGTTGTAACTGAAGAGATTATCTATCAACCTGATTATTATCGTAGTGAACCCGTTCTTTTTACTCAGCCAACCTATTTTGTACCTGGTCACGGAGGTTTACCTGGTCACGGAGGAGAAAGAGGTACCACGAATATGTATAACATACAAATGAAAGAACCTTTCATGGGATCGGAATTTGTCTCAGGGTTATTTAACCCACCATCCACGAGTTCGACCACAACATCCATGATTCCTTCTCAGTCATCGACTATGCCTAACATGAACTTTGCTTCACAAGCGGTTCCGATGGTGATTCCTTCTCCTATGGAATCTACAGCTGATACAGCAAGCGCCATTTAGAAAAAAAATATATAAGTATATATTATATGGCTTCAGAAAGAAAAGCAATATACCATGGATACGACTATTGCATGAAAACGCATGAACAATTGTCAGAAGCAATCATGATGTTTCTTAATCGAAGAAATCCTCATTTTTCCAATGCTATGTCTCAACTTCGAGATTGTTTAAGACTTAGAGAATTGAATTCACAAAAGTTTCCTAATCTTGAACCGGGACATCGTCATGAACGTATTATCATCGAAGGATTATTGATGAAAGTTCATCATTTAAAAGAATTATTTAGAACCAACCCTGGAGCAATTGACCCATTTTCAATTCGTATAGTAAAAGAACGTGGTTCATTCAAGGTCTATTATATAGACCATCGTGGTGAGCATGAAATGCTTGCTGATCCTGGCAAGAGACGTTCAAGAAGCCGAAATAGAAGTCGTTCAAGAAGCCGATCCGGAAATCGCGCAGCAGCAGCAAACAGTAGACCAAAGACTTTTAAAAATAGACTTGCCGCTTTATCTAGAGGTCGTAAATAACTTTTTATTTAAAGAATACATTATATAAAGGAGGGGTCTTAGGTGTAAGCATAGCGAAGAAGTAGTTCCCTTAACTTAAAACATATACGCAACATACGCCGCTGCAGCCAACAAAGCAAAACATATATAATACTTAAATTCGAATGGGCGTTTGAAAACGAATATGTCCATGAAGATGAAAACAACAAGGGTAACTATTTGATACATGGTCACTAAAAAGGGTTCATGCATATTTAGAATTTCTACTCCTGCATTCATCGTCGGAGACATAAAACTATATTCACCAGCTGCGAAAAGCCAGAGAACCAGGATTCGTGGCCAGAGTGATAAGTTTTTAAGGAAAATGGGACCGGACATCCATGCCATCGATTGGAAGGTGGCTGCGATGGTTAAAGGTAGAATGGGAAAGGTCCATGTGGGGAAGATAGAAGAATAATGGTCAAGTAGCACCTTCAATTGTTTGGTTGCTGCGGTCATTTATAGTTGATAAAGACAATAATAAAAAATTAACAAGAATAATTTTTTATTATAAAATTGTAATATAAAACAATTATTATATAATATAATTATGATTATTCAAGAATTATTAGAGACTCTATATTCTAATAATTCTCCATATTTATCATGTGAAGAAAAATATATTGATAACGGATATCCTCATACACATATTTTATATGATTTATTAGAAATATTATTTACAAATATAGAACCGACTTATATTGTGGAGTGTGGTAGTATGTTAGGTGGTTCAGCCATTAAAATGGCCGAAATATTAAATTATATTAACAAATCCACAGAAATAATATGCATTAATCCATTTACCGGAGACGTTAATATGTGGGATTGGGAAAAAAATGGAGGGACAGGTGATGGTGGATGGCGTTTTTTAAGATTAGAAAATGGCATTCCAACCATATATAAAAGATTTTTGGCAAATTGTAAATATAGTGGATTTGAGAATAAAATATTACCTATCAATACTACAACAAGCGTAGGAATAAAATTATTAGAGAGATTATACATTCAAAATAGAATCAGTTTATTGCCTAACTATATCTATTTAGATTCTGCACATGAAAAAGATGAAACTTTTATAGAATTATATTTATGTTGGAATTGTTTAACTAATAATGGTGTATTATTTGGAGATGATTGGGATTGGGATGCAGTAAGAGAAGATGTGATTAAATTTTCGGATATAATAAAAGATAATACTGATTATGAAAATTTAAACAAAATTCATGATCTAATCAATGATTCACATATAATCAACAATAACATTTTATTATATAATGGCCAATGGGTATTATTCAAAAAATAATAATTTACAATAAATCGATTTCCTGAATTATTGAAAGAATATGGACTCACAATTAGACAGAGAAAGTTAATCCATGATAATCCACGATTTACTGTTAAAAATCCGGAGGTCTTGAGGATATTCATGTATGGTTTCTGTCTGAGATTGAAGAAGCCGATGATTAAGGACAAGTCTCAGGACCAAATGCCCGCGGCCGTGAACCGTATGTTTCTTGAAAAATTGAATCCTTCTTTATTGTCCTTGAAATACTTAAAACAAAATGCTTACACCTGTTCAAGAAAAGAAGATTATTAATTATCAAAAGATGATTGATAAATATTCAAAGAAATATAAAAATTCATTAGATATATATTATGACAAAATAAGAATTTATTGCGGTGAAATCAAATATGAAATGAGATGTATTCGTTTTCCTCATGTAGAGGAAAATTTAATGGAGATCGAAAAAATGTGTAATGAAATTCGTACATTCACTATACCATTAAATACCGAATACGAGTTCTTAAATAAGATCAAAGAGGAATATGATTCTTATTTGAGAAAGTTAGGGTTGGAATTAGGCAATCCTTCTTATGATGAACGAACCTATAATTTAATTAATAATCATATTTTGGTTGATTTATAAATGGAGACATTAAGTTCTTAAAAGGAGGGGTCATAGCGGACAAGCCCTGCCGGAAAGGGAAGGTCTCAGGAAACCGTAGGTTTCTTGAAAAATTGAACGCCCTTTTTATTGTCCTTGAAATACTTAAAACAAAATGTCGAAAACATCCGAACCTATGATCAATGTTCACGAACATCGTATTTATTTTAATGGGAATATTGATGTGGGGTCGATGTCGAAGTTGACGTCGGAGATCGTTAAGATGGAGACAAAGATTCTAAAGGATTTAGGGAAGTTTCGACGGAATTTGGAAAAGCACATTGAAAAAGAGTTGTCGGATGAAGCCGAAATGGTTTTGATGGACATTCAACCTAAGCCCATCTATTTGTATATCACTTCACCCGGAGGTGTTGTTACCCAAGCTCTTGCGGTCTATGATATGATTATGGATCTACGTGTTCCTGTTTATACAGTTTGCAAAGGGTTTGTTGCGTCGGCTGGGACCATCATTAGTCTGGCAGGAAAGAAACGGTATATTACACCGAGTTCTTACATGTTGATTCATCAACTCAGTGCGAGCCATTCCGGGACCTTTGAAAAATTGGGCGAATCGTATGAGAATTCCAAAATATTAATGGAATGTTTGAAACGAATTTATTTGAGACATACCAAGATAACCGAGGAGGAGATCGATGAAGTATTGAAGCACGATTTATATTGGGATGCCGAGACATGTCTGGAGAAGGGGCTTGTTGATTCTATTTTGATTAAAAATAATTGATTAAAAAGGAATATAAAGAAATGGCATATATATAGGTAGGAAGGAGTTCCTCAAGACAATTCCATAAAGGATGGGTCTTAGGTGTAAGCGTAGCGAAGAACCTATGTTCCCTTAAATCACAGTACCAGAGCGGTCAAATGGGCAAGCCTTAAGAGCTTGTGTTTAAAACTACGTCGGTTCGAATCCGACCTGTGATAATTTAATATCTTCGTCGAAATTTTGTGACGTATTATGCTCCTATAGTTTATCGGTTAGAATTCGGTCCTTATGAGTCCGCGAGCTCAGTTCGACTCTGAGTGGGAGCACATTTTTTATTATTGTTTTCCGTAATAATAAAAAACTTATTGTAAAAAATTGATTTAAATTTTGAAGAACATACATTTTCATAAAAATGAAATGCTTGTCTTGTAATGAGAAGCCATTTTACAATTATAAAGGTGAAAAAGAAAAATTATATTGTTCAAAACATAAACTAAATAATATGATACATCTTAAAAACCCACATTGTATTTATGAAGGATGTTTGGTTCAAGCGTCTTATAATACCAAAGATAAAACAAGACCTATTTATTGTTCTGAACATCGGTTGAATGATATGGTCAATGTTGTCACTAAACGTTGTATTTATGAAGGTTGTGAATTAGTTCCAAGCTATAATTATGAAGGAGAAGTTAAAAAACTTTATTGTTCTAATCATCATTTAGACGGTATGATAAACATTAAAACTACATATTGTAATTTCGAAGGATGTAAAATAAGAGCATCTTTTAATTATGAAATTGACAGAAAACGATTAACCTGTCCTCGACATTCTAGATAAAAATTCATTTTCACTACTGTTTTGTTGATTCGCACTCTGTTTAGCCTTCTTTTTTGTTCTTCTTTTTTTTTGTGATTGAGGTTGTTGTGATTGAGTTCTAAATTGGCTCACACGTTTTTCTATATCTGAAAACTGTTCTGGTGTTGCGGGTACAAAGTGTTTTGAACTAGCATGTCGTCGGCTGAGTCGGTTGACTAATTCCTGCTGGGTTACAGGACCAGCGATAACATCTTCAAAAGTATTACTTTCATCGTTGTTATTACTTTCAGAATTGCTTTCTGTCGCACTATAAAAGCCGGTGCTGTTATACGGTTTTGGTCTTTTTCTCATGTTCATCATGAATTTTCCTATTTTTTTGGTGGCCTCTTTACGACGAAGTTGGTTTGCCGTTTTACGTGCTCTGAATGACTTCACTTTATTGATTAACATTCCTTTGACTCGGTTTAATGTTTTTATTTTACGTTTTAACTCGTGTTTTTTACTAATTAATGTGTATTTTAAGTGACGTGCCTTGCGACTACCTCGTTTAAGTTGTCTTAAAGAACGTTCGAATTTGTTCAAGAGAAATACTTCGCCGACACCTGTATGGCTTATGTATGCCATAACCATTGCTTCATATTTTTTATATTCTTGTTGTACGTTCTTGAAAAATTCACCCATTTCAGTTATCATGTTTGCAGGAACCCCTCCAAGGTATCCGGTTTCGATTTTCATACTTCTTAACTTATGATGTAGTGCGTCGATAAATGATTTGTCTTTAACCTTATCTATCCCGATTAAAGCATCAATGATTCCTTTCCTAAGAAGCTCGTCGTATTCTTTGATTAATTCTTCCTTTTCAGCAATTTGAGTTTCAATGCTATAAGTATTATAATGAAAAGTAATGGGTTTGTTTGATACTTTGGCTGGTATTGAGATTGTCTCCGTGTTGGATAGAATTTTTTGTAATCTACACTGAATCGAATCTGGGTCCACGAGTTTCTGGCATTCTAATTCACGATAATCTACATCTACGAGTGCCTTGAATCTACGTATCGTGCCTGGCATACTGATCTTGTAAATTCCTTCGGTAAGGGGGCGTTTAGGGTCGGGTTCTTGGATACTGAGCCCATATTCCGCAGGGAGCCCCGAGACAAGTGTTTCGGCAACTTCTTTCGCGACTTCTTGTTTTGTCCTACTATCAGACACTTTAACGATTTTAATGTCCATATCTTCAGAATTATACATTCCATCTACAAGCAATTGAATTGATCTACCACCTTTCAATGCTAATTTAGCGCTCTTATATTTGTTGGTATAATATCCTAACAATATCATAAAATATTGCGTAAGTAATTCTTGTTCTCTGGTTTCATAATTACCTTTCTCTGGAATGATTTGTTGGTAGATCTCGTGAATATGATTCGTTCCTGTTTTATAGTCACTATCCAAAAGATTTCTTAAGTGTTCATGGAAATCCATTGTATAATATAACGTCTTATAAAAATTGAACCCTCAATTTATCGGGATGGTATTCAAAAAAAGAAAATGTCGATGTCAAAAGAATTTACGACTTTTGAAAGGTCTCAGACAAACGTAGGTTTCTTGAATTTGTTTCTAGAAGGAGTCAGTCAAAAGATTCCGATTTCTAAGATTCGGTATGCGTTTGAACGCGTATTTGATCCAGACCAGATTCGTGATATTGTTTGCCATCTTCACAATAATGGAGGGGATTATTCTGTCACGATGGATGTGTCAGTTCACTTGAGTTATATCTGTGGCGCAGAGTCATTTCTTGAAGAGATGCGGGAGCGGGGATTTGTCTCCATGAAGATTGGAAAGGAAGAATACAAAGTCCATGTTAATGCTTGGACAAGCTTTCCTGCGATTCGAGGTAGGTACGTGGACGCCGAGACATATGAGAGCATGCGTTTTCCTTCCTTGTACATTGAAAGGGTGATTGATACCGATTGGCACATTCAACAATTACTTTGTTATTTGTTTGTTCATCCTTCTAATGTATATTCCACGCGATTTCTTCCTAATGGTGATGGGACCTTCGCATTGTTCATTCATCCCAAACAGAATATGCCAGGCACGGCAAGGATACGAAAAATGTACAAACAGATTGAGGAAAGGGGGTGGGTGCCATTTGATTTTGAGACTCATAAATCTCGATTGCCTTTAAAGGAACGACATATGTTGGAAGATGGCAATTTCATTTATACTTATCGCGTGGGATTGGCTTCCGATGCCCCGATGCGACATATGGAGAAGATAAGGAACTTTCGCAAATTCAAGAAACCTACGGTTTCCTGAGACCTTCCCTTCTTGAAAAAATTGAACCAACCTTTTTATTTGTATGAAACTATAAAAGGGAAACTATAAAGGTTTCCTGGAATATTAAGGTAAGGGAAGGTCTCAGGAAACCGTAGGTTTCTTGAAAATGATAATCTACCAGTCGTGCGTCATCTATGGCTTTCGCGAGGCGAATGTGGGGAAGGTTCTCAACTGGGATTTGCTCCACAAGAATGACATGGACATCTTCTTTGAGAAGGCAGAGGCATTTCACGCAGGGGGTCCGTTTTATGGAATCAAAACCGAAATCAATCCTGTTACTGGATATGTTCGCCGCGGGAAAGCCATGAAGGATGCGGTAGATGAATTTTATAAAAAGGTATGCGATTATTCTGTTGCGAACGGTCTATGTGTGCCGGCGACGCCTGAGTTTGCCTGCGTCTTGGAAGGTGATTTAAATTATAACCTGGAAATGTATTCAATCGAAGAACTTGCGTATGAAGGGGTCAAATCGACGGTTTATATTGAAGTGGCTCATGCGACGGCAAGTCCGGAACAGCTGGGGCGCTTTGTATTCGAAATGGTTGAACATATTTGTGCGTTGGAAAAGATGGAGGCCAATGATTTTGCGGTCAAGAATTATTCTAACTCTGAAATTGAATATGCTGAAGAATTTGACCGATTGTTTGGTTTGAAAGAGGATATGACGGATGAGGTGAGTATCGTGACGAATAAGATGCATTCGATAAGTTTGGATACAGTAAGTCTAAACTCAAAAACGATGTTGTGTTTTAAACTGGTGTTTCGACATGACACGCCGAGACAAGCCTGGGCATTCATGGCAAAAATATTGTTGCTGAAAACTCATAGCGAGGAACACACTTGGGACCAGTTGTTATTGGATGGTTCTTATGTTTATATCCATAATCGTGGGCGACGAGCTCAGATTGGAAATGTGTGGTTGAATGAGGGGACTATTATTGACTTTTAAGGGAACCCAGGGTATTCAGCGAAGCTACCGCCCTATGACCCCTCCTTTATCTGTTATGCGAATGGTTATCTAGTTTTTTTTGAGAGGAATAAAATTGACACCATAATTATTGTTCTACTAATGGCGTCAATGCCCGAAAACTTTGGTCGAGAATTCTTTGAATTGTATGAAATCGTAACAGGTAACAACGTGGAGTTAGAAGATAAACATGATAAACCTTCTGTTGGATATTACGAAAAGTTTATTAAAAAAATGGAAGAAGGTGATAAAGAGGATGGCTTTGACGAGGCTCTCGAATTTCAAAAATTTGCTGAGGGTAAACGCCCTTGTGGAAATTGTATTATTTGGGGATGTACAAGAAAAACAACACGCAAATGTAAATGTGGATGTTTACAGTTCGTATGCCGGGAATGTAATTTCTGCTTGATTAAGGAAACCAAGGTATTCAGCGAAGCTTCTGCCCTATGACCCTTCCTTTTATAAGAGTTTTTCATGTTCCCTCGCTTATGATACCTTTTTCTTTAACACTGGTTCTACATCAGTCTTGATTAGCTTCCTCAGTTCTTTCAATTCAAGTTCATGGATTTCTTTTTGGGTTGTTAACATTTGTCTCAAAGCCCATAATTCCGTTTCGCGTTGTTCGTCTTTCCTGGTTAAACTCTTTACTGTTTCTTGTAAAGCGTTTAATTGATTGAACATAAGTTTTTGATTCTCCAGTAGGACATTGTCATTAGCATATAGACTTTGTGTTTCATTTGTTATATTAATGAATAATTCCTCATCTTTATTACACAATTTCCAAGATGATGATATATTTACATTTTTTATTGTTGCATCAAGGCCTTGGTCTCCAAATGCCTGACCAATAATAATATACCCTGACCTACCACTTAGAGAAGGACAACTGAATGTATATCTCCTTTCATTATTGACAAATATTTCATATTTACCTGCATGATGTGTAATTTTAATGTTTATAAATATACCAATACCCCGCGATGTTACTAAATCTATTCTGCCCTTTGATTGTCCTTTTATGTAGATTGAATCTTGACGACCATTTCGAATAAGCATATATCTTTCGGTATCAGTATAAGTTTTAGCGTCCGAAAAAGCAAATACAGAATCTAATCCATCTCCAGATAAACTATGAAACATATAATCTGCTTGAAATGACCAATTTTCATCAATTTTGGTTTCAATAATTATTGGTTTGGTTCCATCACGTTGAGTTCTAATACCATCCACCGGAAAAGTCGCATTTAGGTTTGAATGAGTTTTAATAAGTTCGAGACAGGGTTTACCAAAGAATTTATCAATAGTTGGTTGCCTCTTTTCAACAATCGGTTTTAACCTCTCCGGCAAAGTGTCTCGTTCTTTATTGGTCGAAGGAATCAGAATCGTGATGCTATCTGGATGAATCTTAAGAATGGTTACTTGCTCGGTTGTGTCGCCGAGACAATATAGGGCTTGCTGACCTTCCTGGAACATTGTTTTAGGTTCTAATCCCGACATTTTTACAATAAAAACATAATTATATTTATTATTCAATTTTATAATTACATCTTAGATTCTTTCTCTCGAAAATAGGTTTCGATCTCTTCTAGCTCCTCGGGTGTCCACTTACGGGTGGATGGTTTGACTGGTTTGTAATTCGGTTTTACCAACCAATCGTTCATATAAAACTCATGTTGCGCGATATGGTTGATGAAAGGTCGCATAAGTTCTGGGTGGTTGAAATGGACAAACGCCATCTGGAACTCTCCTTGTCCATCTTCCATTTGGACCATGTCTACTCGTTCGACATCTTCAAAGAGTTGCGCAACCTGTTGCTCAGTGGTTGTGGAGGGAAGTCGCGGGAAGCAAACGGAAGGAATCATCTTTTTATATTAACGTATTACCTTTAAATAATATTCAATTTTTTTAAGGGGACTATGCCCCATAGCAGTCTCTACCTTGTGATTTTAAATACTTGAATATATATATGTTTGCTCAGCGGTTTACTCATGTAAGAACAATGGGACAATCCAGAAGAAAAGGGTATACAAGGAAAAGTCATAAAAAGACTGTTAAGAATGTCAGAAGTATCTTGAATCAGCGGAGACAAGTGAATAAGGTCTATACTCTTTATGATGAAATATTAAGAGTAATCAATAAAATATTTAAGATGACAAACTATGATTTTATGATCAAAACTATATTTGAATCACACTATCGGGAACAATTAAAAAATCGAACATTGCAGAATAAAGAAGATTTTTTAAGAACGAACATTCAATTTGCCAAGAACTTTTTTATGATGCTTTTGTTCAAGGACAAGTATATAATTGATGAGGTTCCATTTTACTTTATTAGTAAAAAGGATGTTACTGAAGTGATAAAAGAAAATGTGGACTTGTTGAATGAAATTGTATTCCAACCTAATTTCGAAACTGAGATGATCAGTATTATTCGTATGAGTTATCGTGATATAAACCATAATTTTGTAAATCGACGCTTTAAGAAAATACAAGGGACTGCGGTCTAATGGTCTTAAACCATCTATTCTATATAAGTTTATCGTAACACATTTGTCACTTAAAAAATTGAACTGAGATTTATTCTGATATCTATCCTATAAGGAGGGATCTTAAGGCGGTAGCTTCGCTGAATACCTTGGTTCACTTAACGTGGTTCACCTAAATGGCAACCATTCAGTTTGAGCTTGAACGTTTGTATGATTTGGTGGCGGAGACACAGACTCAGAAAGATATTATTGCTGCTGAACTAGATACAGTCCATAATACACTCGATATGACCCGTGGTACACTGGATATGACCCGCGGTTTGTTGGAAGAGAAACGTGATGAGGTAGATGAGTTGCGAACTCAGAATGCTCGGTTGCGTGAGTTCGTCCAGAAGGCGGAACGTGAAAACTACGCGCTGAACCATCGTTTAGAATGTTTGAAAGATACTTATCATATTACTTACGAATATTTGAGTAATATTCGCCGACAGAATCGAATTCTGGAAAAACAAATCGATGACTTGACCAATGGTCGAATCAAATACAAGAAGGCGGTTGACCCAGATGACTTGGAAGAATATACCGTAGGTCACAGAATCTATCTACGGGATGTTCTAACGGATGCGATTTATACTCGCCATGGCAAGTTGTTTGGATATTTGGAGGAAGATACAGGGAAGTTGGTGAAAATAATTAAGTAAGGGAAACGTAGTTTCCATAGCAGTCCCTGCGGGCCTTGTGTCCGCTACGCTTACGCCCTATGACCCCTTCCTTCTCAATTCTATTGATTATGTTCATCTTTTTACTTAGGGGAGGAATAAAGACATGCTCACGTGAACCGTAGGTTTCTTTTTTATTCTACTCAAGGGAAGGTCTCAGGCAGAAGCTTCGCTGGATACCGTAGGTTTCTTAAAAAAAATTGAACCGCATTTTATTCGTTGAGCTTAGGTATAAAATGTCGGACAAACGCATTAACGAAGAAGAGATGGTTCAGGTGTTGCTGATTGCCGGAGTGGACAAGATTACTGATTCAAAAGTAACTCGTGCTCAGGCTGAAGAGATTGCTCGTGTTCTGGATGAACCTGACCGATTGCATGAACTGTTGGTGCGTAATGGTGGTGATATGTTTGACCTGAATTGTTTGATAAATAGTCTTCGGTTCTACCGTATCTCGGATATTCATAAGAAGGAACGCATTACAAATGAATTGGGAGGATGGGCTCAACATGCCAAGAATATTGCGTCATCAACGTTGAATAATGCGGTTACAGAGCAAGACCGGGCTCGCGGACAACGAGAGATGAATGCGGCGAATGCTCTTGGTAATGGAGACATCAGCGGGGCCTTTCGCAGTTTGAATTATTTCCAAGATCGTTAAGAGGGCTCTGCCCTCCTATGACCTCCCGTATAATTATCCCGCTTATCGTTAAGAGGGCTCAAAGCAGACCCTGCGGGCCTTGTGCCTATGACCTCCCGTATAATACATGCCGTTTGGGGTTTATTTTTATCGGTAAATAATATAAAGCGTATAAAGCACTTGATATTATGTCGGTAACCATTTATAGATTCACTGCGAGTGATAAATTGTATAAGTTTTTAAATCTACCCACGGGAAGTTTTGTGAATCGTCGTTGGGCGTATGACAAGATCATTGAAAATAGTTGTTTGACTCAAAATACCAAGGTATTGGAATATCTATGTGAGAACGAAGGAAATAACTTGAGATATAACTTTTTGGAACAATTTGAATACAAAGTTACGTATGATTCCATTGTGGAGGTTGACAAGTCAAGATTCATGGATAAGATGAAAAGTATGTCCGATGAAATCTATCAAATCTGGTTAGACAGTGACGCTGTATTTGACATCTATGATAAAACCAATAATTTACAGGTTCTTATAGATCTAGAGAAAGATTACATTCGAAGTATGGAACCAAACGTATGTGATAAAATCATGGATAAACATGTTATCAATCAAATGACTCGTGACTTTCTTTTGGAACAGTTATGCTATTTTCATGTATTAAATCTGAAGAATTACATAAAAATAAGCAGTTCCAGCTTTTTTAATATCACAACAAAGTCAATCATCTATGATAAAGGGAATGCTTTGAACGGGACAACCTATTTAATAACAATAGATTTAGCAGCATAAACGTTTTGTTGTCTCTATTTTTTGGGTTGGGGTAATGTTGGTTTTAGTTGTTCCAGGAAGAGGTGTGAGGCGCATTCTTTGTTTAATGTTGGAGGACAGTTTGTAAAATGCTTGGTCGATGTTGGTCGTGTCCTTGGCCGATGTCTCCACGAATTCGATGCCAAGAAGGTTGGCAAAGTCCTGTCCTGATTGCGTTGAGACAATGCGTGGGCGGTCTATCTTGTTTCCAATGAGAAGTTTGTTCACCGATTCCGAACTGTAACGATTGATTTCTGTAATCCATTGTTTCACGTTTTCAAATGATTCTGGGTCAGTGACATCATAAACAATCATGATTCCGTGTGCGCCTCGATAATAGCTTGAGGTAATCGTTCGGAAACGTTCCTGACCGGCTGTATCCCATATCTGAAGCTTGATGTGTTTTCCGTCCTGTTCGATGGTGCGGATTTTGAAATCAACGCCGATGGTTGAAATATATTGTGAACTGAAAGTATCCTCGGTAAATCTTAAAAGGATTGACGACTTCCCCACCCCGGAATCACCGATGATGAGTATTTTAAAAAGATAATCATATTCAGGGTTCATCTATATTTTATGTGTAAATATATTTATTTTTTAGAATATGCAATGTAGGTAACATAGAACATAGGTGAGTCATAACGAGTAGTTTTGTAAATGTGGTCTGCAATCGCGGGTGATAGTGTGTGGCTGATGCTACGATAATACTTCTTGATTTCCTCATGGTTCCCATATCCATCCAAAAGAATCATTGCACATTCATCTGGTTTAGGATTGTCTCGGAGAATAGCTTCAATCTTTTCTTGTTCGGATTGAGCATTATGTTTCTGGTAAGATTCTTGTGCACTTTTCTTCCTTTGGTTTGTCTTAAAGAACATAAGTTCCCCCAGGGTGATGCCTGGGTATTTCTCTGGATTTTGGTCGATGTAATCTAGCATATTAGAAAATATAATTTCTCTTTATATTCATTTCAAAGGGCTTCGCCCCTTGAGAACCCGCCTATTCAAAGGGCTTCGCCCCTTGAGAACCCACCTATTTCAAAGGGCTTCGCCTCTTGAGAATCCAATAAAAAATCGGCTTTCGCCTTTATCATATTTATCAAAGAATGGTATGGTGACTCCTTATAAACCGCATTCGCTTATCCTTCTATTTCCATTTGGTTCATGGGTCGCAACATATTGGTGACTTCCTCCAGAAGCTCGCCGTTGTACTCCTTCAGCCAATCTGGAGCACGACTTTCGTTGATTTTAGTCCGAAAGTATGGATAGCGTTCGACCACCTTGTTCGCTAGCTTATCCAGCGACTGAACCATTGGCGCGTTTCTCTTCATGAACGTATAAATGACTGCAAAGTCTTTTTGATTAATGTTACCGCGCATCGTAAAGTTTTTCATCTCATCGCCAAACTCTTCCAGGGTATTCACGACTTGAATCCGGTTGAGCTCATCCATGATTTCTTGCTGGTCGTACATCTTCCTTTTTCTATTACAAATCTCTAAGGATTTGATTTGGTTCATTTTTTAAGGGAACCAAGGTTCCATAGCAGTCCCTGTGGGCCCTATGACCCTCCTTAAGATACATGTTATCCCCAATAAAAATCGGCTTTCGCCTTTTGAGAACCTCAAAATTAATCATATTTATCAAGGAAGGGGTCTTAGGGGAACCTTGGTTCCCTTAAAAGGTCGTCGCGCACCATTGCCATGTTGAGTTGGTCCAGAGGGCACCCTGTCGGGGCGACCCGGAGTGTCTTGAGGCTGAAGGTTGTGAATGCCAGTACATTGGTTTTGTGGTTGACCGTGAGGACGCAAGTGGTTCCCTCGATGAAAATCTCTAGAACGATGTTTTTGTCTGGGAAGAGTTGCTGGACTGCCTGGAACGTATTGGTTGCCCTCGCCAGGTAAATGATCTTGCATTCGCCGTCATCCATCGCGACGTAAGTGTTGAGTGGTTGAGTTCGCATCATTGTTCCCTTGTTATGTATTTAAATGTATTTATGATGGGTTCAATTTTATGTAAGAGGGCTCTGCCCTCAAAGCAGTCCATGCGGGCCTTGTGCCTATGACCTCCCGTTAAATAAAAAGTCAATCATAATCAAAGGAAGTGGTCATAGGGACAGTAGCCTCACTGAATACCTTAGTCACCCTTACTTAGTGCCTGTGTCAGAGTAAGGTCAATGTATTCTTCGAGTGACTCGCATTTGATATTAAATACTTGTTCGGCTATTTGCGGATTGCTTGCGTACAAATGGAAATAAACCTTCAGCCATATTTCATATTTACTTCTTGCCATGATTTGCGTGTTGTTCATATGAAATATTAGGTTAGGTCCATTCAAGGATGTCTCGGCTTTGAGTCGGATAGCTTGAAACATTTTTTATTATGGGTTATGTAATTATATTTGTGTCATTTTTTAAGAGGGCTCTGCCCTCCTATGACCTCCCGTACTCTTATGACCCCTTCCTTTAAGGGTACTGTGCTCATCTATTACCTCCACAATAAAAAAAGACAAACATAAAGGGTAATAGAGCGTAAGCATAGTGGAAAACATTGGTTTCCCTTAGAACATAAAGGAGGGATCATAAGGGAACCTTGGTTCCCTTAAAATTTCATCTCCACCGCCCAGATGTCATCGCGGAACTGGGTTAACCAACCAACGTACATATCGACCGCGTTTGGTAGATCATTGTCCTCCAGACATCGTTGAAATGCTTCCTCGTCATAGAATACTGTATCTGCGACCTCTTGATTATGATTGTAAATATATTTATACATCTGTCGCCAAAGGTCATGAAGGCTGGTTACCTTAAAGAGCATCGAAGTAATACCCGTTTGTTTGTAGGGTTCCCCGCGAATCGGATGAAGTTTGATGCGGTAAATGCGTTCCGGGTGGTTTTTCTGGTGCGCAACCTTCTCATTCAACGTATTAAGGAAATCGTTCATCTTTCTGAGACAAATAAAGGGTATTTGTGTGGGGTTCATTTTTTAAGGGAAACTACGTTTTCTGCTACGCTTACGCCTTATGATCCTTCCTTTAAGGAAAACTAATGTCTACTTATGATCATTCATAAAAAAGACAAACATATTGAGGGGTCATAGGGGAAACTACGTTTTCCTTAACTGGTTCCCTTAACTTTAAATATTAAACAACTCATTAATTCTGATAAGGTACCCAGTTCCACAGGTTATCTCACACATCAACACAAAAGATATGAATGACTGTTTGTGCTGCGGTCCCATTTTGGTTGGCGCTGGCACTGTCTTGTCGTTTAATGCGTATTTGGCAAATTTCTTATACCACTTCATCAGTTCAATGTAAATGATGGGTGGAATATCTCCTTTTGACTTCCGGCAATATAGGAACAGAGTTTCAACTTCTTCTTCTGACATCTTATTCAGTTCCTCAAGAAAGAGGTTGTAGTATTTCCAACGAAGACCCTGTTTGATCGTATCAATGTCTTTCATGTAAATATGAACGAAGTCATAATGACAAAGTGACCCTTCGTAGTCCTTCGACTCCTCGTAGTAGTTGTTGACAAGTTCGGCAAGCGTTCCTTCTTTCGGCTTCCACTTCTCTGCGAAGGCCTTTTCCTTTTCCTCGCGTTCACGAATGCGTTGTTGAGCAAATTCCATTTGTCTTTTTTGAATTGGTTGGAGGTGTTTTGGAGGGTTCAATTTTTAAGGGAACCTATGGCTCCCTATGACCCTCCTTCATTTAATATCTAATGTTTCTGACTCTTTTACTGGCGAATCAGATATTTTCTCACCCATAACTGACACAACATACAGTAAAACCCTTATTCCCCGGCAAACGAGAAATGAGTGGGAAAATCCAGATACCGGTAGGAAAAATAGGCCTATTAAAACCAAGAAAAAATCGGGACGGCCTGTCCCTTTTGTTTTTAAACAGCCACCTTGGTGACCCGGACCTCGTCCCAGAGCTGCGCGTGCGGCCACCAGAGATGTTCCAGCCCGGCGGCGTTGCCCTCCAGGACCACCTCCTCGAGTCCCTCTGGCCACTCCCCGATCTCGATGTCCAGGTCGTTGTTGAGCGTGACCCGCTTGAGGTTGTCGGGAAGATGTTCAAGAGGTACTGGCCACCGACCGTTGCCGGCACACCAGCCCTCGATGTGGACCTCCTCCAAGGCCAGCGGCCAGTGGCCGACGATGGCATCGAAGTCGCGGGAGAGCGTGAGTTTCCGGATCGAGTCTGGTAGGTTGAGACACTGGTAGTAGCCGTAGCGCTCGATGACCACCTCTTCGACCGTCTCTGGGATTCTGATCTGAACCACGCAGGCGGCGTAGATGGAGAGTTTCCTCACACTTGGCGGCACCCACCCAATCGGGTCGCGCAGGCGTTCGAAGTCTGGAAGCACAATCCGGACCTCTTCAAGGCGGCTTGTCTCGACCTTCTGGGCAAACTCGCAGAAAGCCTGATAGTCTTCCAGGCCGCGAATCTCAAGGGTGCGAGGGAAGAAACGGTCAACGCAGTGATGATTCAGTTGCATGGCCTCCTTGGGCTCCATGTAAGCAGCGATCGTGTAAACGCAGTAGTTCATCGTGTTTCTTCAGTTAAATGTAACAAACTAACTTTATGAACGGTTCAATTTTACGTCATATATTCAAAACTGAGAAATGAGTAGGAAAATCCAGATACCGGTAGGAAAAAATAGTGCTATTAAACTCATGAAAAATCGGGGTCGCCCCCTTCATGTTTATCTTTGACTCGTCTTACGCCTTACTCCTTGGCCATTTCGTCCGCGATTGCCATCAGGTCCTCCTCGTCCGAGTGAACGGCGGCTGCCGCGTGCTCCGACTCGAGCTCGTCCATCTCCGCCTCGGTGAAGCCGGCGTTCTCGGAGTTGATTGCTTCGTCAAGGTCGTCGACCTCCTCCTGAGTGAACCCGTGGACTGGCTCTGCCGCCGCCTGGTTGCGGGACTCCTTCCACTGAAGGAAGAGCTTCTCGTCGTCCTCCGTCATGATCCGCGGGCCCTTGCGGACCGGCTTCTCGGCTGCCTTGGCGGACTTGTTGCGGTAGACCTTCCAGAACCACTTGCCGCGGCCCGTCATCACCTGGACCACGCCGTCCTTCTCCATCTTCTCGTTGAAAGCCAACATCTCGACTGAGGTGTCGGGAAGGAAGTGGATGTAGAACGTCTTGAACGCCTGGCCACGTGAATCGACTGAGTTGCGCTCGTCAACTCGCTCGACGAAGTTTCCCTCAAACAGCTCGTTGAACACGCGGGTCACATCAGCGACGGTGGTGTAGTTCATAGCACGAGGAATGCAGAGAGAGTTCATTGTTTCGAAGACGAGTTTGTTGCCTTTTTTACATTCTCAATAGGCAAATGGAACGGTTCAATTTTTTCAATAAACCTATTCAAGAAACCTACGGTTCATAGCAGCGAGCCTTGGGTCCTGAGACCTTCCCTGAATTAAAAAAAATAGACTACAATTTCTTAAGACCTACACTGAATTAAAAACTAGGCTTACGCCCTTATAGAGATATACTTTCTGTCTCCTCATACAGTTTAATGTTATAAGGCACCTGAATCATCCGAACTTGATAAGGTTGTTGACTAAACCCCATCATTTTCTTTCTGTAACACGACAAAGCAGGGTTTTGTGAAAATTCGACCATTTGCTTTATGATTACTCCAGTGAAAAGAGGACACATACAATCAAGAACATAATACTCCACGACCGCAATCGCAAAGTAATACTTAACAACCGGCATAAGCAACTGAACATTTGTCTCGGCTTTCACAAACAAATACATCTGATAGATTGTATCAATAACCGCTTCATCATGTTTATCGACAGGTGTAAACTCTCCCATGTTTAGCTCATCAGGAAAGTCTTTTTGGTACCAGGTCAGAATGGACCGGTTGCAGAAGGCAATCATCGAAGGAATATTCTCTTTCATTTGTATTACATGGTTACCGAGTGGTATATCTTAATCCAGAGTTCATTTTTTGAAATATTACTCCAGAAAATCAGCAAATAAGGGTACATGAGAAATGAGTGGGAAAATCCAGATACCGGTGGGAAAATTTCGCCCTATACAAATGGTTCGTCCAGTGCGGGATAATGTTGAAATAACAAGTAGTCGTCCGCACGCTTACCCCATCTTCCTGCGTAAGGGGGCTCACCTAGAAGCTGTTTGTAATAAAGATGTATACGTTCTTCATCATACACCTCCGCGTTACTGGCTCCTCTCCATCTCATATAACGAACAATTGCTTTCTTTGCCTCTTTTTCATTAAGTTGTCTCAGGTCTTTTGTCAAGGCTTCATAATCAAACTTGTCATAAATATAGGCGTTGTAGTCAAGCTCATAGCAATCAGCACATACATACAAAACAAACTCTACAACTAGTCTTTGAATCATCTCGGTGCCTAAGTATATGGTATTCATTCTATTTCACTTTTTAAGAAATTCAAAAAAATTGAACTCATTTATAGGGATATTGTTTAAGATACAAAACGGAAACATGGACATTCGATGCAAATTCGTGCTTGTTGGAGACTACGCTGAGGTCTCTATCTACGAGACAATCAAGGACCGAATCGAGCAAGAGCTTGCGTGGGACATCGCCGGGCTCGACCACATGGAATTTGAACAGAGGGAATACAGCATCGACCCCGTCGGGCCGGTTCGCGTTCCTGTTGTCTTCAAGTTTCACACCACTTCTCAGGAGGAGGCCACAGTGCTCTTCGACATCTACACGTGGGCCTGCGGCATGATTCGCCGCTACGGTCGGAACTTCGGGATCGACGAGATTGCCGTCGACGGCTGGCAGGTTGATGTTCCGGAGGCATACCACGTGCCGCAGCTGGTTGTGGAGATATGAAAAACAAAGGGACAGGCCGTCCCGATTTTTATTTATTCCGACATATCCGTCCCTTATTCCGTCATCTCTGCTTCGCCCAGAAGAGCATCGTGGACAGCACCCCATTGCTTACCCGTCGTGAGTCCCTTTGAACGGCTAAGAACATCTTCAAGAAACTTCTCATTCTCGGTGAGCTCCGCTTTTTCAGCAGCCAGCTTCGCTTTTTGAGCGCGAACTTGCGAACGACGAATCATAGGATGAGACATTTGATTTCAAGTGCTTTTCATTGAGACATATGGAATTATCAAGGGTTCAATTTCATGAAAAATGAACGGAGGTCATGAAAAATCGGGGTCGCCCCCCTTTTGTTTTTTTTGGTTTTGTGGAACTTTTATTTATCCTTGTGATGAGAGGCCGCTCCTTGTGGGGCCTTCGGATACTATTTTGTCCTCTTAGAACAGCGTCAGCTCGCCCTCCTCGTTGACCGTGCCGATCTTCTTCTTGCTCGCGTCGTAGACGTTCCGCGCGTCGTCCAGCCAGAACTGGTTCCCGGTCTCCGGGTCCTCCGACTCGGTCAGCTCGTCCAGGTCGCCGTCGTAGTAGACAGCATCCAGGGACGTCCCGATTGGCACCGGGTTGGCGACCTTGGGCTTGGGCTTGGTCTTGATTCCGGCCGCCTTGTCGGCGGCCTTCTGGGCTGCTTCCTCCGCCTTCTTGGCAGCCTTCTCAGCGGCCTTCTGAGCCTTCTCGACCTCCTCCTGAGCCTTCCGCTCGGCAATCACCTTCTTCTCGGCCTCGCGCTTCTCCTTCTTGGCTTCCTTCTCCACCGCTTCCGCGGCTTCCTTGGCGGCCTTCTCCTCCGGAGTCAGCTTCACGCGCTTGGGCTTCTCCGCCACGACCACCGGCTCGACTTCCTCAGCCGCTTCCTCCCCGTCAAGAGAGACCGCCTGGACCTTCTTTTCGGAGGGGCGCCCCTTCACCTTCTTCGTCTTGGGGCGGACCTGTAAGTCGTGCGGGTGGAGGCGGAGCGCAATCCCGGCATCCTTGAGAGCCTGCTTGACATGCTCCGGCGCGACCTTCTTGTCCATCAGGTACTCGCCGTAGGTAGACTCCACGTACTTCTTGCCGTCGACATCGAACTCCAGCGTTCCGACACCAAGTCCCTCGTTCCACACCGCAAGACGCTCCGCGTAGTCCCCGAACGGCGTCGGTTTCTCCACGTGCCCCTTACAGTACTTCTCCCCCTCGACGCAAGCCTTGCAGCAAGGGGTAAAGAGACCGGAGTCGTATTCAATCGCACAGCAGTGCCCCTGGTCAATCATGTAGTTGAGCCTGTCCGGCATGAACGGCAGCAACTTCACAACTGTCTTGAGCGACGACTTGTTCACGACGTCGATGGACGGCTTGACAAAGGAAAATTCGTTCAGGCGGTCCCGCTCGGAGTCTTTCATCGTGGCCAGCAGCAACTCGACGACGTTCGAAGGCAACTCCACGCTTGGCAGGGCCTTGCGGAGAATGGTCACGAATTCGGTAAGAGCTTGGATTTGAATGGCAGACATCGTTGTTGGTTCGCTTGTTCTGGTTTCGCTTTTTTACTTTGACATCAGCCAGAACATTTGCGTTCAATTTTTTTCGAAAACTTCAAAGTCCATGAAAAACCGGGGTTGCCCCCTTTTGTTTGTTTTGTTTTTTGTTTTCGGGTCTTTGGTTCATCACCACCGTTTTATCGGCTTGCCTGGCTCCCATTCCAGCCCCCCAAGCTCATTTGCTTTCGACGACGACTGCGACGACTGGCTCTTGATCTTGGATCACTTCGTAGGCGTAGACGACTTGTTCCTGTCGTGCCCCGAAGCATTTGGACACACCGTCCATGAAGCGGCTCATCCTCCGCCCGAAGGTCCTTTCAAGGCGTTCCTCCTCGAGCCGTTTCTCCTCGCGAATGCGGGCAGCTTCGTTCCTCCTGAGCTGGGCGAGCGCGACCTTCTCCCTCTCGAGAAAACGGAGGCGAGTTTCCCGTGCCTTGGCGGAGCGTATGCGTGCCTTCTCCTTCTCCTCCTCCGTTTTCTCGCGGGTCTTTTTCTTCAGCTTCTCGTTCTCGACACGAAGCATCTCATTCTCCATGCGGAGTTTCTGGTTGTCGAGCTGCGTATTGAGGTGCGTGTTGTAGCGATGGGAGGTCATGTTTGCTTTGTACCTTATAAGTACATACTTAAATCGTTTCAATTTTATTATAAAACTTAAGATACATTTAAAATACGTGAAAAAGTTCGGGGACGGCCAGTCCCTTTTGTTGTGCGGCTTAAGGCGCTGCGAACAGCTTCGGCAAGAACACCGCCGCGTAGTTGCGTGTGTAGTTGTTCGAGAAGGTCAGTTCGAGCACCTCGTCCTGTTCCTTCCGCCCGTTGCCGAAGACCAGCGTCAGGTCGCATTCGCCGACGACCTTGAGATGATCGAAGTCGGTGAACGACCACACCCGCGAGCCCCCGCAGGTGAGAGCCTTGAAGTGCCAGCCCGAGTCGCCGAGGCTGTAATTTGCCCAGCTGAGCCTTTCCGCGTGAATGTCGTCGTCGAACACACGGCTCACTTCGAACCCTTGGGTCAGTCGTTTCTCAGCCAGTTGAATTTGTGCGTCCGTCATCGTGTTTGTATCTGTTTTATTTTTCAGCGAAAGAGTTCAATTTTTTAAAATATATTAAAAAAAATAAAAAGTGGTCGGGACGGCCAGTCCCTTTGTTGTTGGTCAACTCTTCCTTCGAAGTTCCGTCACGCACATAGCAACGAACACAATCGCCAGAAGAACCCCGAGCACGAGGCAGCCTACCTCGAGTGCCTCAAGAGTCCTGATGATGACGCGGACTGCGAGAGGTGGAGGCCGTCTGACAGGCTCAGGCTTGACTTCGATGTGGCGCCAGGTGGGGCAGTTGAAGACCGTGTCCTTTGTCGCGTAGCGGGCAATCATGGTGTTTGATACAAGAGTTATGACATCGAATTGGTTTCAATTTTTATCAAAAACTTGAATTTGATGTTTTCAAATAAAATTGAAGCCAAATTAATGAAGTTGAAACCTCAACAAGACCATGGCTGAGCGTATCATTATGCGATCACTGAAGGAGACTGTGCACGGCGAGCGATTCATTCACACGGTCGAGCAGATTCTCGCCACGACCACCGAGCGGATTTTGATGGAGGACATCGACGGCTGTCGGTTACTTGAAAAAGTGGGTGCGGTTCTACGCCTCTACATTGGGTTCGATTTGCTCGAGGCCATTCAAGCATACGGGGAATTGAGGCCAAAGCTGACGGAATTCATCGAAACCCTGAACCAAGACCACGAAAGTACGCAAGTTCGCGTGCGGACGTGGGGGGCAATTCAGCGGATTCTTGACCAGCTGGCAGCTGACGGCACGCGGTTCCTTGGGATTGCCTCGGAGGAGGTTCGCCGGATTGTACAGATGTAGGCCCTCGAAAACTTCAAAAAAGCCCCCAAAACTTCAAAACCCCACTCATTTCTTCCCTCTCAAAAACTTCAAAAAAGTGCCAAAAACTTCAAAAAAGGCCCCAAAAAAGGTCCTGAAAGGGACCCGATTTTTCATGTTTTTGAGGAAAATTGAACCCTTTTTGAGGGGGTCCGACCCCGTGAAAAGAGAGTCCAAACGTCACCAAGAGAATGTCTGCCCCAGTTTTCGTGAAAGTCACCATGTCCGTCCTGTTCCAGGACCTCACTTCGGCTGATTACTACCGAGAGCTTGCCGACGAGATTGACGTGAGCGACGACGAAGACGACCCGCGATGTGTCGCCGAGGATTCACCCAGCCAACAAAAACAATGGTTTCTTGAGCGAGCGAACGAGCTTGAACGAGAGGACATGCCGAACGTCGACGAGCTTTACGAGTTTCTGTCCTCGTGCGACACGGACAAGCCGCGCTTCCTTGAAATGATAGAGGACGCGAACTGCTACCGCCCGTACAGGTCTGCCAAGATTTACATCGAGGGCGAACGCGTGAAGATTTCCTATGTGACCACTGCCGAGCCGGACCACTTCGGCTACGAAAGCCCAGAGGACATGGAGCGCTTCATCAACCAGGACCCGTTCTTCAAGTCGCGGACTGGTGGCCACGTTGGGAATTATTGCAAGTTCCCCTCGAGGGACTTCCCAGAGGACCAACTGGGCGAGCTCGAGATGGTGGCGGATGTGGTTCGCATCACAGAGGGAGGCGACGCGTGGGAGGAGCCTGAGTCAGACGAGGAGGAAGAGGCAACGCACCCCTTCTTCAACGAGGAACTCTTCGGAGAGCCCGAGGGACTGAGTCTGGACGAGGAACAAGAAGCGCCGCGGGCGCCGAGCTGGTCCAAGAAGTACGTCCCCCGGCCGATTCGGCGGGTCTTCAAGGCGCTCAGGTTCTAAGAACCAAAAAACAAAAAGGGCACGGCCGCCCGATTTTTTTCTCCCAACATTTCACCGCTTTTAAGTTTTCAAAAAAAATTGAAATAAATATATCCAATACATATAAGTTAGAAACGAAGACGATGTCGAACACCATCAAACTCGCACCACTCCTTACCCCTGACGAGGCTTTCCGCCTGGCGGCACTTGCCAGCCAACCTCGTCCTCGCCTGGTTCGGTCCACCAACCAGCCGCCAATTCTGTCCCCGCTCAGGCCAATCGAGCAGGAACCGAAGGTCGCCACCCCCAAGCCCGTCGCTGAACTGCTGACCCCTAGGTCGCTCGCACGGGTCCTCGAGGGCTACGCGGCGCCGCGGATGGTCCGGACGACCAACTCGACCGAGGTCCCCAACGACCTGTTGCCACTCTCCCCCTTTGTCCCAAGGCCGCTCACGCGGGCGGACGAGAGGCGCGAGGCGACGAACAGGGACCTCGACGAGGGCACCGCAGCAGCCTGGCGGTACATGCTCCGAGAGCTCCGGGGCTGAGGAGCACACTCCACAACAAAAGGGACAGGCCGTCCCCGAACTTTTTCATGTTAAGAGGGAGATGCCTCCCTGTTTTCATGTCTTTTCAAGTTTTCAAAAAAAATTGAACCAAACCGACCGGTATAGAGAAATGTAGCAACAAGCAGATGGATTACCACACTTCGATTCACATCGACAACGTCGTCGTCTCGACCAACCTTCAGGGGGTCATCCGCGTAGTACCAACCAACCTCCTCGACAAACAGGGGCGCGATTACTCGAACGTCCCACGCAGGACTTACGGGACTCGTGTGGTGGACAACGCGATGATCTTCAGTCTGTTGAACGGGGAGATTTCGTTCGATGACGCCATGAACCGAGGAACCCCTCTCTAAAAAGCGTGTCCGTGCCCTAGTGCGTTACGGAATAAAGCGGCCAACACTCTGTAAGTCCAAGCACTCTATCAGAAACAAAAAACGTCCCCACACTTTGCCAAACCAACAACAGTGCCCGTGCCCTAGTGCGCCACGGAATAAAGCGAACAACACTCTGTAAGTCCAAGAACTATATCAGAAACAAAAAACGTTCCCACTTCGGCGAAAGCCGATTTTTTCATTTTAAGAGGGCAACGCCCTCCTAAGACCTCCTTTTACTCTTCCTAACATCCTAATACATTTGAAGAAATGGTAAAAAATTGAACCATTCCAAGACTCGTCATCTATGGTACAAAGGAATCCAAATGTCTTGCTGCGTTCGTCTTGCTTGCGGTATCTGCCTTGCGGCGGTCTGCTGCCCGATAGTGCTGTGTGCGACAATGTGCTCGCCCTCGTTTCGCAAAGCAGTGCGGGAGGAGTGGGCACGCGAGGCCAAGGAGGACGCTGAGTTCGACGCGAAAATCACTGAGATGAGCGAGAGGCATCAGGCTTGGGTGGAGGACACCAAGAGCCGTTTGGCGCTCGCGCTCGCCAAGGGTGAGGCCCGCATGAGGGAGGCAAAGGCGCTGATGGAGAGCGACCCCGAGTTCCGGGCCAAGGTCGAGAAGATGGTCGCCGGGGGCATCCCCAGGGACGAGGCTCTGGAGGCTTGCGTCGAGAAGCTCCACCGCGACAAGGAGACCGCGCGCGCCGTTGCCCTCATCCGCGAGGGCATTCCTCAAGACCAGGCCTACAAGATGGCGAGGAACCAGGCCTAACAAAACAAAAAGGGACAGGCCGTCCCGATTTTTTCTTTTTAAGAGGGCTACGCCCTCCTAATACCTCCCGAACATTTGAAGAAATGGTAAAAAATTGAACCCAAAGTTTTGGAATAAGGTAAGTCACAAAAGCAAGAACATCTCGAAACCATGGCTTCCTTCACTGAAATCAGCAACATCTACGGCCCCATCATGGGTGTCCCGGAGGGCTACGTTCCGGAGGTGGTGCTCTCGGACGAGGAGTTCGACGCGATCTACGCGCGCCGCGCGACGGCTTCCAAGTCGGACCGGTTCCATGCGCGGGACTACGTCGCCGTCAAGTTCGACGAGGCGGTCCACAAGTGCTTCGAGGAGGACTCCAAGTACAGCTGCGTCGACGACGTGCTGGCGGAACTTCCCAAGGAGCGCCTGCGGGCTCTCTTCTGGGGCGTCGACAGCTGCTCCTGCTGCATCACCCACGCGCACAAGGCCCCGTCCAAGGTCGACACGTGGAAGGATCGCAACATGGCGGACCGCTTCACGATGGAGGAGATCCTCCAGAGCAGGTGCCACTGCCACTGCCGGGCCATCAAGCGTCGCTGCCGGCTGGCCTTCATGGGGGTGCCGGGGATGCCGCACCTCCTCGAGAACGAGTCCGACGAAGAGACCCAGGACGCGGGGTCGGACTCCGACGGCGACTGCTGAGCGAACAACGCAAACAAAAAGGGACAGGCCGTCCCGATTTTTCTTTTAAGAGGGCTTTAAGCAGTCCCTGTGGGCCTTGTGCCTAAGACCTCCCGAACTTTTTGATTATGACACGAACTTTTTAAGGAAATGAATAAAATTGAACCATATTGTATAACTTTATTTAAAAGTTAAGAAAGCGCAAACTCATCATGTCACTCAAGGTTGGAATGAAGATGCTCTACTGCAAGACCCATGGCGATAAAAAGTCGGAGGAGGTGGTGGAGATTGTCTCGGTTCAGTCGGAAGCAGAGGGAGGGGGCGTCACGATTTTCATCCCATCGCTGAAACGCGAGCGGGACACGGAGGCTACGAGGCTGACGCCGATTGTGGAGAAGAAGGCCACGCTGGAGAACTTCTTTGGGAAACCGAAGTTGGAGTTGCCGGCGAGGCCAGAAAGTAATGAGTGGAATGGGATTACAGTAAGGCGTTATACTCATGGTGAGTTACCTCCAGGTCATGACCATGCTAGTATCGGGCATCAATGGATGGCAAGGCCAATTGGAAAAGATCTCTACGCGGAGACGGACAACCTCCATCAAGCAGACGAGGTCCTCCTCGACAACCAGCGACTACTGTTCAACCAGCTCAACTCGCTCAAGGAGTCGCTGAAGGTGCTGAGCCTGAAGGAGAAGAAACCGGTCACTGAGGACTCGCTCGCCCTCGCGGCAGAAATCGCGGAACTCCGCACGATGAACACGCGGTTGCTGATGAACCAGCAGGAGATGGTCAAGGAGATGCGTCAGATGAAGGCCGAGATGCTTGCTCTTCGCCAAGGGCAGTCAATTCCAGAGGCGATTGCGGTAGAGGTCATGCGGAACCCAATCATCGCGTTCGGTAGCAAGATCTAGTCGAGCAGAGGTGGGTTCCGAGTCAGAGGACGGGTAAGAGGGGATGGGGGGCTGGAATGGGAGCCAGGCAAGCCGGTAAAACGGTGGCGATGAGCCAAAGACCCGAAAACAAAAACAAAACAAAAAAAGCAAAAGGGGAAACCCGATTTTTCATGTTTTTTGAAGAAATGGTAAAAAATTGAACCCATTTATAATACATTTAAGTATTTCGAAGGGAAAATACGATCACAATGAACTCCGACTGCCTCACAAACATCTGCGACTTCATCAATGCTTCCGAAGCGTTGGTGCTGTCCAAGAAATCGGCAGCTGATCGTTTCCCTAAGAAGGTTGCCCTCTCTGGCTTCGCGCAGCTCGACCAGTTTAACCGCCTGGCTCGATTTGTCGACACAAGCCGGCTGGAGGAGGTGACCATCAACCTTTTCGTCCAGGACGCCTACGCTGCGCGTCTCGGCGAGGTCCCCCCGTCTGTCAAGCATCTCACGGTTCGCTCTGAAAATTACTCTCGACTGGCAGTTCCGCCAACGGTCGAGGTGCTCGTCCTTGAGAAAACCTGGCAGGCTCACATCGACCTCCCCAACGGAATCAAGACCCTGGTCCTCGGCGAAGGATTCAGTGGGTCAATCAGGACCTTCCCAGAGACGCTGGAGGAACTGACGATTCTCGGCTGGGAGCAACCGTGGGGGCTCGACTCGACTACGCCAAGGCGGATTCAAAACATTCCGGATTCGGTTCGCAAGATCGAGATTGGGGCGGCTGCCCCGGTCGTGGTCTGGCGCTGGCCGGAGAGTGTGGAGTCCGTCGTCCTCCCAGAAAATCACTGGGGGGTCCACGCGTGGCTGGACCGAAATCACGCAGAGTTCCCGGAGGGACTCGAGGTCACTCTCAGGCCGGGGGTGGTCCTCGAGGCCGCTGAGGAGGTCGTCGACCCACATGCGCACTGGTACGACGACGAGGACGACACATGGGACTCTATGTGGGACTGAGGGGGGGTGCTGGAATGGGAGCCAGGCAAGCCGGTAAAACGGTGGTGATGAACCAAAGACCCGAAACAAAAAAACAAAACAAAAAAAACAAAAGGGCACGGCCGCCCGATTTTTTTTGTTTTTTAAGAAAAATATAAAAATTGAACCCATTTATAGCTAGGGTTAAATGTAACAGAGAAGAAGCACGATGAATTCCGATTGCCTTTCCGCAGTGACCCAGTTCCTTTCGACCGCAGAGGCGATCAAGATCAACCGGGATTCGGCGAGCAAGAATTTCCCAAAGAAGATTGTGCTCAAGTCCTTTCGCGAGGTCCACGATTTCCTCCGCTGGTGCCAGAGCTTCGACACGAGCAATCTCGAGGAGGTCACTTACCAGATCTACGACATGCGCCTCGATGCTCCGAGGGACCTGCTGGTCGGATGGGTGCCTCACGGCGTCAAGGTCCTTCGCATCGACATCTACAACGAGGCGATTTACGCACCAATGCCAGAGACGGTTGAGGAGCTCCACCTGGGGCGAATTGACGGCTGCGCGTTGAGGCTTCCGGACCACATCAAGCGGGTGACCCTTGAGAGCAAGTTCGACGGTACGGTCGTGCAGTGGCCGGCGCAGCTCGAGGAGCTCGTCATCAAGGGCTGGAAGTGTGACGGCGACGAGGACCAAGCCTACACCATCGACAATCTTCCAGAGGGTCTGAGGACAGCGCATCTCGACTGGGGGATTGCGGTCGCGGTGAAGAGCTGGCCCGCGTCGCTTGAGGAGCTCACTCTCGTGGAATCGGAAGAGGACCGGCTTTCTTGGTGGCTCGACGTCAAGCACGCGGAGGCCCCAGAGGGGGTCATCTTCAACCGCATCTTCCTCCGCGAGGAGAACGAGTACCACTTCGCCAACGAGGAGGACGCCTACTAAGGCAAAAACGCTGGAATGGGAGCCAGGCAAGCCGGTAAAACGGTGGCGATGAGCCAAAGACCCGCAAAAAAAACAAAAAAAAACAAAACAAAAAAAGCAAAAGGGGAAACCCGATTTTTCATGTTAAGAGGGCTTACATAAAAATGAACCAGAACTATCTCGAGGGGAGGTCATAGGAGGGCACCGCCCTCTTATATAAAAATGAACCAGAACTATCTCGAGGAGAGGTCATAGGAGGGCACCGCCCTCTTACATAAAAATGAACCAGACATAAGTCCCTTTTTTTATTGTAAGAAACCACCATGTCAGCTGTCGTTAACTTTGACCTTGCTATGTCTAAGGCTGAACTTGAGGCTTCAAAGCAACAGTATGCTGAATTGTTGAAGATTTATGAAGACATCAAGGCTCGCTCGCATCCTAAGCAGCTGTTTCCAGCGTTCGAAAAGCAACTTCATGACGTCTCTGTCTCCATTCAAAACCATACCGCTCTCATCGCCAATTACGAGGATTTGACGCGGACCATGAAGGTCATGGATGAGCAAGAGGCTGAAATCTTGGAGCAAGTGCGAAAAGTGCGGGCTAGGCACGAAAAACAAGAATAATGTGATTGTGGAATAAACATGTCGGGGCAACCCACCTTTTTTACTGAAATTGAATCCAGTGAAATACTTATGGATGAAGTAGGCTCTGGATAAAAAAGAGGATTGCTCCTCGGAATTGAATGTTTATGGAGCAACCAGGACCTCCAGGGCTTCAAAGGAAATGTCGCCTTGAATACCGACAATCATCTCGTCGGTGGATTTCTTTTCCTCTTGTTTGTAAGCATCCGTGTCAATGGCTCCATTCATGAACTCACAGAGGAGATGGCACTTGTGATAGAACATATTTGCCTGGTGGATGGTGGTTGTCCACACAATCGAAAACTCCCGGGACAACCTCCCCGATTCCAGAGCCTCGTACAACATATTCCCGATCATCATCTTCAGAGTCACCTTCTCTCGCTCCAAAGCAACGATGTCTATTTTCTTGCAGACGGTCAAGAACACAATCAACTGCTTGATGACGTCCTTTTCCTCTGGAATAACCTTCAAAAGACCACTCCTGAGATACCGAATGTTGTTGTCCAGCTCCATCATGTAGGTCATCTTTGCGTGTTGAAACTCCATGTTCTCTTGCATTTTATCTTTGTTATGTTCTTTATGGTGGGTTCAATTTTAAGTAAGAGGGCTGTGCCCTCCTATGACCTCCCCTTTCAAAGTAAGAGGGCTTTAAGCAGGCTTGTTCATTTCCTTTCGAGAGAGTTGCATCTGGGGGAAATACCGCGTTAAAAACTTATCCTCAACCTATTCCTTTACAATGACCTAAAGAACCTATAACCTGTTGATACGTTAGCAGAGCAGTGCCTCCGTAAGTCCATGCTGATGAAGTCATCGCCGGTGGAGTAGATTACATTTCGAACACCAAGGGTGCGTAGGCGACAATGACAGTTATGACAAGGTTTAGAATCCATGTATTTACCTTGGTCATTTAAGCGTACAACATATAGTTTCATCTTCTTAAGCATTGAATCCTGTTTACGTTTATTGTGTTCCATCTTTATCGCATTCCTTACCGCCGAAATCTCCGCATGGCAGCTGAGACAATCCGATATGATTTTGTCTCGGGAATAGTTTCGGTAGTTGTTATAGCCAGCGCTTATCTCTTGTCCATTCAAAACAACGATACAACCGTGATGATTGTTCATCGGAGACAAAGTTGCGTAGTGGCTGGCGCTGGCAATGAATTTCTCTTCTTGTTTTGAAAGCATTTCCAAGTCTACTAACAAAGAATATCCTTTCGCTGTATTCAATTTTACTAGTAATTGACACCACTTTATAGGTATTGAGAAATGAGTAGGAAAATCCAGATACCGGTCTGAAAAATATCATACGCTTATATAGATGACGACCGACCTTCATTTCAAGCCCAATGGTGATTGTGTCTTCATTCACATTCCAAAGACAGCAGGTATTTCGATTTATGAATCTGTTCTTGACCTTGAACGTCCTTTCGATTGGTTTGCTGGTCTTGACCACAAGTATTTGAACAAGCTTCTTAGAAACAAAGAGGAACTTGCGAAGATTAACCCGCGGATTAACAAGGCCATCTCACTTGTGAAAGACATGATGAATGAATCACGCATTGGAGCATGGCCGAGACAAGGCGCATCCATTCTGGGGCATTTCCACTACAAAGCTTTACTGGACCATAAAAAGTTAGACAAGGAATATTTTGATGGAGCATTCAAGTTTGCTTTTGTTAGAAACCCATATGACCGTTTAGTATCTCTTTACAATTATCATCGCATCCAAAAACACCTTGGACTGTCCTTTGATGATTTCGTGGAACATTTGTCTCAAGAATTTCGGAAAGGAACTGTGCCACCGGTGGGGCTATATAACATCAAACCCTTTGCCGAGACAAGCAATCTGTTCCACATTCAGATTTATGGCAATCAGTACAACCCCATGGTGGATTGGCTTCCTAAGGACCAACATGTTCTTATTTGTTATCTTGAGACATTTGAAGAAGATGTTGATAAGCTTTTGAGTATGATGGGGTTTGAAGGAAAGCGCGACCCTGTACCACGGAAGAACAAATCCAGGAACGACACACCTTATTTAGAGTTCTATAAGGAACGTAAGACTATCGATTTAGTCAATGATATATATCAGGAAGATTTCAAGAGGTTTGGTTATGAGATGCTTTAGCCTTTTCAACCTGTATCTTTAAGTGGTCTAGTTCTACTTCCGCCATGATAGCCCTCCTTCTAAAAATAGTTGCCTGTTCAATCATATTTTCATATAGTTCTAATGTTTTCTTAGTATCTTCTTTTAACCGTGTATATTTATCGTATAGCAAGGCAATGTATCCAGTGTTGTATTTCATGAGGTATTTGAATTTTTCATCATCATATTCTTCTAAGCATGACATTACATAGTATGATGTAAGTAACTGGTCTAACAAGGGGATATCGTCTTGAATATCTATGTGAGACATGGGACTAATTCTGTTTTCTTCTCGTAATTCATTCAATACCTTTTCCTTGTTATATCCAAGACGTTTTATTTGTTCAGGGGTTATTACGATATCCGTTCTTCCAGGGATAGGTTGTCTTACCTCATTTTTTACCTTTTCATAATCATTCTCTTCTTTTTTAATTTCTTCCATCTTTTTCATGAGAATATTTGTTGTTTCTTTATATTTATCATTGTGTCTTTTTGATGATAAATGTCTAGCATAATTACTTTTTTTGTCCGTAAAAAAACGGCAACATTCGCATTCATAAACGTTTGCCATCGACTTATAATTATGTACAGATTTCTTTAATCGTTTTCTGTATTTCTTTTTTAAAATCGTATATAACATATTTAGCGGCGTCTTGTTCCTTCTTTTTATCTTCTTTCATTTCATAGTTTATGAATGTATTTGACTGTGTAACATATTTTTCTTTGTTATCATCTACCCATTCTGATAAGTACATCTCTCTTTCTTGAAACATTGTATCTAACGTATCATCAGTGTCCTTTGTTACCCATTTGTCATTCTCATATATTTGAAGTGTCTTACTTCTTAAGTTTGTTATTAAAATATTATGATTTTCAGGTTTATTTGGATTGCAATTAATAAGTTTAGTTATTTCTGCAACACAAAAAGGTGTTTTACTGAGGCAATGTAAAATGTCTTTGTCAGTTAAAAAGGATAGGTCCTCTTCTCTAAATGATACTATTTTTATATTGTTTGTTGTATTATTAGAATTGATATGGTTATATGAATTTGTGTTCAATGAATTATTATTTATAGGATTTGATTTATTCTTCAATTGTTCTATTTCTAAAGACATCTCTTCTAACATTTTTAATACCTTACAATTATATTTTCGATGTCTTTCATATGATTGTCTGAAACTACATTTAGTATTACAATCTTGACATACGTATTTTTCATTGTCTTCTTTATCTTTTGGGTTGCATATGGGTTGCTTTTGGGTTGCGTTATTTAAATGTTTACGTGTCAATATATGTTTTTCATAATTACATTTTATATCTGTTGTGTATTTACATTCTTCACATGTATAAATGTTTATACTCATTATTATTTTTATATATATTATCTATTTATTTTATTTATACATTTGTATATTTTTGTGACGTAAAATTTATACTTTAGCAACCCTGATTTTTTTCAGGGGATTCACGCATGAAAGACCCCCGAAAAAATTTTTTGCCAGTCCCTTGAAAAATTCTTTCCTTTTCCTTCCAAGTCTTCCATCTTCCCCCTTCCTTGTCTCTATAAAGTATACATTCACTACCTTTATATACCCACATGAGAAATGAGTAGGAAATTCCAGATACCGGTTGGAAATTTGAACCATTCCTTTCTACTTTCTTGAGACATAAGAAAGATGGTTATTGAGGGAATTTTCATGTGCTTTATTGTCTTTGCTGTATGTATTGTTGTTGTGAAGGCTACTTGGCAAGCCGATACTTGGTATCAAAGAAGACATCTTGATTAAAATTGATTCCTTTTCTTTACTTCGAGACAATATTAGAAAGATGATTGATGGTTTGGGTTTGATTGCATGGGCATTTGGTTTTACACTTGGTTGTTGCCTTGAGACAATATTAGAAAGATGATTGTTGGTATTTTCATGTTCCTTGTTGGCGCTGGCGTCATGTACATCAGCGAACCCGTTTGTATCACTCAAATACTTTGAATAAGACATTTTGTCTCCATATATCAATGAACACTAGAAAGAAGTTATCAAGGCCGATTACTTTGTACTTTTTAGAGACACTTAACTCTATCAAACTTTTTCATTGGAACACTTCTTCCTTTGCCGCACACAAAGCTTCTGATGAATTACATTCTAAGTTATCCGATAGTATTGACAAATTTGTTGAGATTCTTCTCCGAGACAAAAGATTGGATTCTTTCAAAGTCAATACCCCCATGTTAAATCTTTCTAAGCCTAATCTTATTCGTTACCTTTCTAAGTTTGATTCTTATATTCTTTCTTTGAATCTTGACAATGACCTTGCGAATATTAGAGATGAAATGTCTGCTGACATTCACCAATTCTTTTACCTTTTGAAGCTCAAGTAAGGGAACCAAGGTTCCCCTATGACCCCTCCTTTGGGGGCCGGCCTTCGGCCGTGCGGCCGCCGCCATACATTATTATTTTGTTACCATTATACGTGTCAAAATAATATCACCTTTATAACCTCCCCCGACCCCCGCCGGAGGCCCAGCAATTTGTCTCGGCGAACTTTTCAAGAAAACTTCCCAAAAAAATTCCCTTCCAACTTTTTCAAACTTTTTATTTTTTTCCTTGAAATTTTTCTTGAGACAAAAGTCAAGAAACTTACTAGTTTTCATTATAATATTTATTACCTATTTACATTTCATACTTTATAAAGAAATTATTCCTTTTGTTACTGTACCGACCACATTTGTCTCGGCGAAATTTTCTTCCAAACTTCCTGAAAAAAAATACCTTCCTACTTTTTCAAACTTTTTATTTTTTCCTTGAAAACTTCGCCGAGACAAAATTCAAGAAACCGTAGGTTTCCTGAGACATTCACTTGATTTTTTTGTTACTATGTTACAGTTCATTCTTTATAATATTCATCAAACATCAGTCACACTCAAAGGAGGGGTCTCAGGGGAACTTTGGTTCCCTGAAAAAATGAACCCTCTATTATTACCTTTCATGCTGTAACTATGACACTTATAACATGACTTCCATTATGACCAGAACCATGTTCCACAACAAAACTTCTCGATTCCCTATCGAGGTTTTCCACAATCAAGACGAATTTGGCAGACGCATCGCACACAAGTTCCTTGACCCCACTCTTTTATCTGTTCTTGCTATCGCACCCACACAATCCGGCAAGACTGGCTCCATGCTCGCTCTCATTCATCATATGTTAGCACTTCCTCTTCTTTGTATGCCACTTCAGAATATTTTCATTATTACTGGACACTCTTCCACCGAGTGGATTGAACAGACCAAAGAACGATTCCCTTCCTCCATGCACAATCGCATCTACCATCGCAACAATCTTGAACTGTTCGCTCTTGATATTAAAGATGTTCGCTCCGCTCTCATTATCATTGATGAAAACCAAATCGCTTTCGCTGAAGGACAATCTGTTCATTTGTCTTTCAAGGTCGCTGACATCATTGATATTCATTCCCTTTATAAGAAGGACATCAAGGTCGTACAGTTCACCGCGACTCCTCTCAATGTTGCTGACTTCGATAATCATTATTCTTGTATCATTTGTATGATTCCTGATGATTCTTATGTCTCCATTCAAAAACTCATGGAACAGGGACGCGTCATTCAGTACAAGGACCTTTGTGGCAAGCATCCGCTTCATTCCAAAGTCGATTGGCATTCGCCTAAGACTTTCGTATTTCCTTCCAAAGATATTGTTGACAACATTCAGGAAATTCGCAAGTATTTGACCAAGGAACCACGCATTCACATCATTCGCACTCCTCCTTCCTTTCTTCACGATGTTGTCATTTCCAATTTCATTCAAATTTTTGGAAATTCTTCTTTCAACTATCTCAGTGAAATGGATTTCGAACTTGACGACATTCTCGCTTCTAAACCCACGAAACATACCTTCGTATTCATCAAGGAAAAGCTCAGGTGTGCTAAAACCATTCCTAAACCTTTCCTTGGGGTTCTTTACGAGAGGGTTTCTACTTCTGTTCAGGACCATGTCATCATTCAAGGTCTTGCTGGCAGGTTGACTGGCTACCACAACAACACTGACGCCGTCGTTTTCTCCAATATTCTTTCCATTCGACGCTATCTTTCTTCCGCTTCGACTAATTTCGCTACTGGACTTTCCAGGTTTAATACTTTCACTTTTAAGG
>JACCDX011422346.1_pt1 | contig 45483 bp, 41 predicted proteins | sample 7449681 | NCBI WGS metagenome assembly JACCDX01 (sample SAMN15323450, study PRJNA562643) | freshwater metagenome | isolation source: river surface water | place: USA:Blue River Watershed | collected 2017-08-18
GCTCAAAAATCGGGATCTCGCCCTTGCGCAACCGCGCCAGCTTGCCCTCGTCAATGTCCACGCAAATCACCTGGTGCCCCGCGTCGGCCAACACCGCGCCTTGCACCAAACCCACATAACCGGTTCCAAATACTGAGATTTTCATTGTCAACGTCTTTGCCAATCATTGGGTCGCCAGGAACGCGACCACTTCCAACAAGACTGTAACCGCTGGGAACCCAGCCAGCCTCAGGCACTTAAAATGGCGGGCTCACTTTCAGTCAACCCGACCAGGACCCCTCATGGGACGCACCCTTTACGACAAGATTTGGGACGAACACGTCGTCCACACCGAGGAAGACGGCACCGCCGTTTTGTACATCGACCGCCATTTGGTGCATGAAGTCACCAGCCCGCAAGCCTTTGAAGGCATTCGGGTGGCCAAGCGCAAGATCTGGCGCACCAGCTCCATCGTGGCCACCGCCGACCACAACACACCCACCACCGGTTGGGAGTTGGGCTATGACGGCATCACCGACCCGATCAGCAAAGCGCAAATCACCACGCTGGACGACAACATCCGCGAATTCGGTGCGGCTGCGTTCTTCCCCTTCATGTCCAAGCGCCAAGGCATCGTGCATGTGATTGGCCCTGAGAACGGCGCCACCTTGCCCGGCATGACCGTGGTCTGCGGCGACTCGCACACCTCCACCCATGGCGCTTTCGGTGCATTGGCGCATGGCATAGGCACTTCCGAGGTGGAGCATGTGATGGCCACCCAAACCTTGTTGGCGAAAAAAGCCAAAAATATGTTGGTGAAAGTGGACGGCGCACTGGGCCTTGGCGTGACCGCCAAAGACATCGTGCTGGCCGTCATTGGCCACATCGGCACCGCTGGCGGCACTGGCTACACCATCGAATTTGCAGGCAGCGCCATCCGCGCTTTGAGCATGGAAGGCCGCATGACGGTGTGCAACATGGCCATTGAAGCCGGTGCCCGTGCAGGCTTGGTGGCGGTGGACGAGAAAACCATCGCCTATGTGAAAGGCCGACCCTTGGCACCCACCGGCGTGGAATGGGACCAAGCCGTGGCCTATTGGCAAACCCTGCACTCGGACGCCGATGCGCATTTCGACGCCGTGGTGCAACTCGACGCCGCGCAAATTGCGCCGCAAGTGACCTGGGGTACCTCGCCCGAGATGGTGCTCTCGGTGCTCGACCGCGTACCTGACCCTGACAAAGAAAAAGACGCCAACAAACGCGACGCCATCGAGCGTGCCCTGTCTTATATGGGCTTGCAACCGGGCAAAGCTTTGAACGATGTGTTTGTTGACAAGGTGTTCATCGGCTCCTGCACCAACAGCCGCATCGAAGACATGCGCGAAGCCGCAGCGGTGGTGAAAAAGCTGGGCCAAAAAGTGGCCAAGAACATCAAGCTCGCCATGGTCGTGCCCGGCTCGGGTTTGGTCAAAGCCCAAGCCGAACAAGAAGGCTTGCACGAGATTTTCAAAGCCGCCGGTTTTGAGTGGCGCGAACCTGGGTGCTCCATGTGCCTGGCCATGAACGCTGACAAGTTGGAGCCGGGTGAGCGTTGTGCCTCCACCTCCAACCGCAATTTCGAAGGCCGTCAAGGCAATGGCGGACGCACCCATTTGGTCAGCCCCGCCATGGCCGCAGCAGCGGCCATCCACGGCCATTTCGTCGATGTGCGCCAGTTCAGCTGAAAGACACCATGCAAAAATTCACCTTACACAAAGGCTTGGTCGCACCGATGGACCGCGAGAACGTGGACACCGACGCCATCATCCCCAAGCAGTTTTTGAAGTCCATCAAAAAAACAGGCTTTGGCCCCAATTTGTTTGACGAATGGCGCTACCTCGACAAGGGCGAGCCCGGCCAAGACCCTGCCAGCCGAAAACCCAACCCCGACTTTGTGCTCAACCAGCCGCGTTACCAAGGTGCATCGATTTTGTTGGCGCGCAAAAACTTCGGCTGCGGGTCGTCGCGTGAACACGCGCCATGGGCGCTGGACCAATACGGTTTTCGCACCATCTTGGCGCCCAGCTTTGCCGACATCTTTTTCAACAACAGCTTCAAAAACGGCTTGCTGCCCATCGTCTTGCCCGAGACCGCCATCGACACCTTGTTCAATGAATGCCTGGCCTTCCCCGGTTACCAACTCACCGTGGACTTGGAGCGCCAAGTGGTGGTGCGCCCCCAAGGCGAAGAGATCCCTTTCGAGGTGCAAGCCTTTCGCCGCTACTGCCTGATGAACGGCTTAGACGACATTGGCCTCACCCTCAAGCACGAAGACAAAATCCGCTCTTTTGAAGCCGCCCGTTTGGCCTCCAAGCCTTGGCTGGCCCACACCATGACAGAAAGCAACCCATGAAAATCGCAGTCCTCCCCGGTGATGGCATTGGCACCGAAATCGTCGCCGAAGCAGTCAAAGTTCTGAACGTTCTCGGCTTGAAGTTCGAGATGGAAACCGCCTTGGTCGGTGGTGCGGCCTACGACGCGCACGGCCACCCCTTGCCTGAAAGCACCTTGAAGCTGGCCAAAGAAGCCGATGCGATTTTGTTTGGCGCGGTCGGCGACTGGAAGTACGACACCTTGGACCGCCCCTTGCGCCCCGAGCAAGCCATTTTGGGTTTGCGCAAAAACCTGGGGCTGTTTGCCAATTTCCGCCCCGCCATTTGCTACCCCGAACTGGTGAATGCCTCCAGCCTCAAACCCGAGCTGGTGTCGGGTTTGGACATCCTCATCATTCGCGAGCTCACAGGTGACATTTACTTTGGCCAGCCACGTGGTCGCCGCGTGTCGCCTGATGGCGCCTTCGCTGGTGCCGAAGAAGCCTTTGACACCATGCGCTACACCCGCCCCGAGATCGAGCGCATTGCCCGTGTGGCTTTTGAGGCCGCCCGCAAGCGCAGCAAGCGCGTGACCAGCGTCGACAAGGCCAATGTGCTGGAGACCTTCCAGTTTTGGAAAGACATCGTCACCGAGGTGCACAAAGACTACCCCGATGTGGCGCTGGACCACATGTATGTGGACAACGCCGCCATGCAGTTGGTGAAAGAGCCCAAGCGCTTTGACGTGGTGGTCACGGGCAATATGTTTGGCGACATCCTCTCCGACGAAGCCTCCATGTTGACCGGCTCCATCGGCATGCTGCCTTCTGCATCGCTCAACGCCAGTAACCAAGGCTTGTACGAACCCAGTCACGGCAGCGCCCCTGACATTGCGGGCAAAGGCGTGGCCAACCCCTTGGCCACCATCTTGAGTGCCGCCATGATGCTGCGCTTCAGCCTCAACCAAGAAGCCGCAGCGGTGCGCATCGAAGACGCGGTGAAAAAAGTGCTGGCCCAAGGTTTGCGCACCGGCGACATTTACAGCGAAGGCACGACCAAAGTGAGCACAGCTCAAATGGGCGATGCGGTGGTCAAGGCCTTGGGCTGAGGCGGATTTACCCGCTAGAATGCCGTCCCATGACTTTCATGCACTACTTTTTTATGAACAACAACCGCGCCGCTCAGGCCGCGGTTGAAGTGCGTGCGGTCACCATCACAACGACAACAACCAAGGGCTGAGTAGCTCTGGTTCGTCGTGCCCTCCCCGGCCAGACGAGCCGGGGGTCAAAACACATATTGATTGAAAGGGCTGAAAAATGAAAAAAACAGGTAATCGCGTTGGTCTGGTCGGCTGGCGCGGCATGGTGGGCTCGGTCCTCATGGACCGCATGCAAACCGAAAACGACTTCGCACTCATCGAACCCGTGTTCTTCTCCACCTCCAACGCGGGTGGACAAGCGCCGGCCATGGCGAAAAACGAAACCAAGCTGCAAGACGGCCACAACATCGACGCCCTCAAGGCTTGCGACATCATCATCACTTGCCAAGGGGGTGACTACACCTCTGAGGTGTTCCCCAAGCTGCGTGCAGCCGGTTGGACAGGCCACTGGATTGACGCCGCCTCCAGCTTGCGCATGAAAGACGACGCGGTCATCATCCTGGACCCGGTCAACCTGCCCGTCATCCAAAACGCCTTGGCGCATGGCGGCAACAACTGGATTGGCGGCAATTGCACCGTGAGTTGCATGCTCATGGGCGTGGGCGCGCTGTACAAAGCCGGTTTGGTGGAATGGATGAGCACCCAAACCTATCAAGCGGCATCAGGCGGCGGTGCCGCCCACATGCGTGAGCTGATCAGCCAATTTGGCAGCATCCATGGCGAGGTCAAAGCCCTGCTCGACGACCCGAAAAGCGCTATTTTGGAAATCGATCGCAAGGTGATCGCCAAACAACGGGCACTTTCTGCCGCGGAAACGGCCAACTTCGGCGTGCCCTTGGGCGGCTCACTCATCCCTTGGATTGACAAAGATTTGGGTGCTGGCAAAGTGGCTGGCGACGAATTTTGGGGTACCAGCCGGGAAGAATGGAAAGGCATGGCCGAAACTAACAAAATCTTGGGCCAAGGTCCTGGTTTTGGCACTTCTGCCGTTCCTGTCGATGGCTTTTGCGTGCGCATCGGCGCCATGCGCTGCCACAGCCAGGCACTGACCATCAAACTCAAGCGGGACGTGCCTTTGGCCGACATCGAGGCCATGATCGCAGCCGACAACGCATGGGTGAAAGTGATCCCTAACAACCGCGAAGCTTCCATGCAACACTTGACGCCCGTGGCCGTCACCGGCACCATGGACATCCCTGTGGGTCGCATGCGCAAACTGGCTTTCGGACCTGAGTATTTGGGCGCGTTCACCATCGGCGACCAACTGCTCTGGGGGGCGGCTGAACCGCTGCGCCGCATGTTGCGGATATTGTTGGAATCATGAAAAAAGGGGCCTGAAGGCCCCTTTTAATAGATTATGATGAAGACTTCATAATTTGCACGAGAATCATTCTTTATGCTTCACTTGCTGACCAAACCTCAATTTCATTTTCGCAATTTAGCCATGACTTTGGCGGTTTTGACTGTTTGCAATGTGCATGCATTGCAGTTGGGTCAGCCTGTCATCCAGTCTCAACAGGGTGAGCCGCTCAAACTGGAAGTGCCCATCAATGAGCTGAGCGCCCAAGAAGCGCAAGAGTTTGCAGCCTCCTTGGCCAGTGCATCGGTCTACCAAGCCGCGAAAATCAACCGGGTCAATGGTTTGGACAATGTGCGCATCACCTTGACCCAAAAAACAGATGACACCTACCTGATGCAATTGGAGGGCACAGAGCCCTTGGTCGACCCTTATGTCGATCTGCTGATGGAGTTTCGTTGGGCCTCGGGACGTGCTTTTCGCAATGTCGGTTTCCCGCTGAGCGGCGCCACCAGCAGCACCGCGCAAGCAGCCGCAGCGCCAGCGCCTGCCGCACCAGCACCCGCGGCTGAACCACCGCCCGCACCCTTGGCTGCTTTGCAAGACAGCATGCCGGCCAAGCCGCCACGCAATGCACCCCTGCCCAAGGACAAAGCCGTCAAAGCCAAACCCGCCCAAGCCGAACCCGCGCCAGCGGACAAACCGGCGGCTTCAGAAGCAGCAACTGGTGAGGGCTATGAGGTTCGCCGTGGCGACACGGCCAGCGGCATCATCATGGCCAACCCCACCGGGGATGTCTCCTTGGACCAGTTGCTCGTCACCATGCTGCGCAACAACCCACGTGCATTTGTTGACAACAATGTCAACCGCTTGAAGGCCGGCGCCTTGATCAGCTTGCCCTCGGTTGATGAAGCGCGCACGATCGACCGCAAAGAGGCCAAAGACAGCATCCGCTTGCAAGCTGTGGACTTTGACGCCTACCGCGCCCAGTTGGCAGGACAAGCAGCGCCCACCAAATTGGCTGACGGCAGCGAACGCGAAGCCACCGGTGGCTTGAAAGCGCAGCTGAACAACAATGAGCCACCTCCCAAGGACCAACTCACCCTCAGCAAGCCCGGCGCCACCGATGCCGACAAGGTCAGCCAACAGCTTGAAGCTGAGCAAGCGGAACAGCGTAACCAAGAGGTCACCAAAAACGTCAATGAATTGGGTGAACTGTCCAAAGCAGCCGCCAAGATGCAAGAGGGGCTGCCCACCAATGTGTCCGGCTTGAGCGCTTACTACCAGCAAGCCATGGTTTGGTTGCGCCGCTACGCCTTTGAATTGATTGGCATCATCGCCTTGCTGGCTGCTGCCTTGGTCACAGTGTCTTTGTTGCGTGACCGCCGCCGCAGCGCCCGCGACCGCGACGATGACGCCGCTGACGACCTGGACTTTTTACAAGACCCAAGGCCGCCCCAACAAGCACCAGAACTCAAACTGGACTTTGACCTGGACCTGGCGCCCAGCCAGCCATCGCCCGTGGTGAACAACCCCACGCCGCCTGCTTCCAGCAACAACTTCTCGGGCATGCAGCGCCCCAACCCGGTGGCAGACCCCGTGGCCATGGGCGAAGACCCGTTCAAGGTGCGTTTGGACTTGGCCGACGAACTCTGGAAGCTGGGTCAAAAGCAAACCGGTCGCGCCTTGGCGCAAGAGGTGGCTGATCAAACCCACGGCGAAATCCGCGAACGCGCCCTGCGCTGGTTGAACGAACGGTCTTGAGCAAGATGCGCATCGCGCTGGGCCTGAGCTACTTGGGCCAAGCTTATGAGGGTTGGCAAAGCCAACTGTCTGGGCAAACCGTGCAAGACAAGCTGGAAAAAGCACTCGCCCAATTCACTGACAAAAAAGTGGGCACTCTCTGCGCAGGCCGCACCGATTCTGGGGTTCATGCCCTGTGCCAAGTGGTGCACTTCGACACCGACATCGAACGTGATTTGCATTCTTGGGTGCGCGGCACCAATGCCCATTTGCCGCATGACATCGCAGTGCAATGGGCCCAAGCGGTCCCCAATGACTTTCACGCCCGCGCCAGCGCCTTGGCCAGGCGCTACACCTACATCGTGCTCGAGTCGCCCGTGCGTCCCAGCTTGGAAGCCGGCCGCGTCGGCTGGGTCTACCGGCCCATGAACCTGCCAGCCTTGCAAGACGCCGCGCAACACCTGCTGGGTGAACATGATTTCACCTCCTTCAGAGCGTCGAGTTGCCAAGCGCTCAGCCCTGTGAAAACCATGCGGCGCATCGACATACAGCGCCTGGGTCACCAAGACCACAGCGCCTATTGGCGGTTTGATTTCGAAGCGAATGCCTTCTTGCACCACATGATCCGCAACCTCATGGGCTGCTTTGTGGCCATTGGCCAGGGCTTGCAACACCCCGATTGGATGCTGGAGGTGATGCAAGCCCGCGAGCGCAAAGTCGCTGCCCCTACCTTCTCACCCGACGGTTTGTATTTCGCCGGCCCGGTGTACGACGCGTCCTGGGGATTGCCAGCGCAAACGCCCTCTTATGATTGGTTACCAGGCTCCTCCCCATGAACGCCATTCCCATCAAAATTTGCGGCATCACCCGCGCGCAAGACCTGCAGGACGCGGTGGACGCAGGCGCCAACGCCGTGGGCTTTGTGCTTTACCCGCCCAGCCCTCGGTTTGTGACGCCCGAACGCGCGGCTGAATTGGCCGCCCTGTTGCCTGCCTTTGTCACGCCCGTGCTGCTGTTTGTGAATGCAACCGCGGCAGAGGTTGAACAAGCTGCTGGCTTGGTGCCAGGTGCTTGGTTGCAATTCCATGGTGACGAAACCCCTGCTTTTTGCCAAGAAGTGGCGCAGCAACTCGGCAGACGCTGGATCCGCGTGGCCCGTATTCCCCGGGAAACCCCGCCGGGCGAGCCGCCTTTTGACCTCGTAAACTACGCCCAGTCTTACTCACAAGCCCATGCCCTGTTGCTCGACACCTTGGTCGATGCCTATGGCGGCAGTGGCAGCACATTCAATTGGTCACAGCTTCCAACAAACGTCAATGCTCACCTCGTTTTGTCTGGTGGACTCACACCTGCAAACGTGGCCGACGGCATGCGCGCCGTGCATGCGCGCGGACGGTCGTTGGCGGTTGATGTGAGTTCTGGCGTGGAAAGCGCCAAGGGCATCAAAGACGCCGACAAGATCCGCGCATTCGTGGCAGCCGTGCGCAGCACCCAGCTTGCCAGTTGATGTTTGAAGCAGCCACCGGCTGCACATGAATCGGAATCACATGAGCACTTACCAACAACCCGATGCCAGCGGCCACTTTGGCCATTACGGCGGCAGTTTCATCAGCGAAACCCTGACCCACGCGATTGAAGAGCTGAAAGAGGCCTACGCCAAGTACCAACACGACCCCGAATTCATCGCCGAATTCAAGTCCGAGTTGGCGCATTTTGTCGGTCGCCCCTCGCCCATCTACCACGCGGCCCGCATGAGCCGCGAAATGGGTGGCGCGCAGATTTACTTGAAGCGCGAAGACCTCAACCACACGGGTGCGCACAAGATCAACAACACCATCGGCCAAGCCATGCTGGCCAAGCGCATGGGCAAGCCGCGCATCATTGCCGAAACCGGCGCGGGTCAGCACGGCGTGGCCACCGCCACCATTTGCGCCCGTTATGGCTTGGAATGCGTGGTCTACATGGGCAGCGAAGACGTGAAACGCCAAAGCCCCAACGTCTACCGCATGAAATTGCTCGGTGCCACCGTGGTGCCGGTCACCAGTGGCAGCCGCACCCTGAAAGACGCCTTGAACGAGGCCATGCGCGACTGGGTGGCCAACGTGGACGACACTTTCTACATCATCGGCACCGTGGCCGGCCCGCACCCTTACCCGATGATGGTGCGCGATTTCCAAAGTGTGATTGGCGAGGAATGCATCGCCCAAATGCCCAACATGCACCACGGTTTGCAACCCGATGCGGTGCTGGCCTGCGTGGGCGGTGGCTCGAATGCCATGGGCATCTTCTACCCCTACATCCCGTTTGACAACACCCGCCTGATTGGCGTGGAAGCTGCCGGTGAAGGCATGGACAGCGGCAAGCACTCGTGCTCGTTGCAACGTGGTGTCCCCGGTGTGTTGCACGGCAACCGCACCTATGTGTTGCAAGACGCCAATGGACAAATCACCGAAACCCATTCGGTGAGCGCGGGTCTGGACTACCCTGGTGTCGGCCCTGAGCACGCATTTTTGAAAGACATCGGCCGCGCAGAGTACGTGGGTGTCACCGACCAAGAGGCCTTGGACGCGTTTCACTATTTGTGCCGCACCGAGGGCATCATCCCGGCGCTGGAGTCCAGTCACGCGATCGCGCACGCCATGAAACTTGCCAAAACCATGACGCCCCAACAATCGATTTTGGTGAATTTGTCAGGTCGTGGTGACAAAGACATTGGCACCGTGGCCGATTTGTCCAATGCTGACTTCTTCTGCCGCCCCAGCTGCCAAGGCCAAACCGTCAAAGGTGAACAAGCCATTTCACTGGCCGCCTTGAATGGGAGCCCTGCATGAGCCGGATCACGCCCACCCTGCAAGCACTCAAAGACCAAGGCCGCAAGGCCCTGATCCCTTATTTGATGGCCGGTTTTCCCAAGCCACAAGACAGCTTGGCCCTGATGCACGCCCTGGTCGAGGGCGGTGCCGACATCATCGAACTGGGCGTCCCCTTCAGCGACCCCATGGCTGATGGCCCCGTCATCCAACTGGCCGGTGAAGCCGCCTTGCGCCACAACGTGGGCATGAGCCAGGTGCTGGCCTTGGTGCGTGAATTCCGAGCCACCGATGCCCAGACGCCCGTGGTGTTGATGGGCTATGCCAATCCGGTGGAAAGCTACAACCTGGTGCACGGCGCTGGCCGGTTTGTGAAAGACGCATCTGAATCAGGTGTGGATGGTGTGTTGATCGTCGACTACCCGCCCGAGGAATGTGTGGGTTTTGCCGCTGACTTGAAGGCCCACCAAATGGACCTGATTTTCTTGTTGGCCCCTACCAGCACCGAGCAGCGCATGAAGCAAGTGGCCATGGTGGCCAGCGGCTATGTGTATTACGTGTCGCTCAAAGGCGTCACAGGCTCTGGTGCGCTCAACACCGCCGAGGTCGAGGCCATGTTGCCGCGCATCCGCCAACACGTGCACATCCCCGTGGGTGTGGGCTTTGGCATCCGCGACGCCGAGACCGCCCAAACCATTGGCAAAGTGGCCGATGCGGTGGTGATTGGCAGCAAGCTGATTCAGTTGGTCGAGGCCGCACCTGCCGGGCAAGCTGCCGAACAGGCCCGCAGTTTCATGGCTGAGATTCGCCAGGCGCTAGACGCATAATCCCTTCGACAGGAGAACCCCTCATGAGCTGGCTTGAAAAACTGCTGCCTTCCAAAATCCAACAAACCGATCCTGCTGACAGACGCAGCGTACCTGAAGGTTTGTGGGTCAAGTGTCCCAGCTGCGAAACCGTGCTGTACAAAAACGATTTGGAAGAAAACCAAAACGTCTGTCCTAAGTGCAACCATCACCACCGCATTACAGCCCGTTTGCGTCTAGACGCCTTCCTCGATCCCGAAGGCCGTTATGAAATTGGGCAAGAGGTTTTGCCCATGGACCCCTTGAAGTTCAAGGACAGCCGCAAATACCCTGAACGCCTGAAAGAAGCGCTGGAAAACACGGGTGAAACCGATGCCTTGGTGGTCATGGGTGGCGCGGTGCACAGCATCAATGTGGTCGCCGCCTGTTTCGAGTTCGACTTCATGGGCGGCTCCATGGGTTCGGTGGTGGGCGAGCGTTTTGTGCGCGGCGTGCACACCGCCATCGAGCAAAAAGTGCCGTTCATTTGCTTCACCGCCACCGGTGGCGCACGCATGCAAGAGGGCTTGCTCTCGCTCATGCAAATGGCCAAAACCAATGCATCCCTCACCCGCTTGGCGCAAAAAGGCTTGCCTTACATCAGCGTGTTGACCGACCCCACCATGGGTGGCGTGTCAGCCGGTTTTGCGTTCATGGGCGACATGGTGATTGCCGAGCCCAAAGCCCTGATCGGCTTTGCCGGACCTCGGGTGATTGAGAGCACGGTGCGCGTCACCCTGCCCGAAGGCTTCCAACGTTCCGAATTCCTGATGGAAAAAGGTGCGCTCGACATGATCTGCGACCGCCGCGATTTGCGCAAAACCATTGCCAACGCCTTGGCCATGTTGACCAAGCAACCGGCCGACTCGGTCAGCTGATTCAGCGGTAATACACCTCGACCCGGCCTTTCAAGGTCAGCAGCAAAGGCTTGCCTTTGCGGTCCACGGTTTTGCCTGCTGGCACCTTGATCCAACCCTCGCTGATGCAGTACTCCTCGACATCGGTGCGTTCTTTGTCGTTGAAGCGAATGCCAATGTCGTGGTGAAACACCGCTTCCAAGTAATGCGGGCTGCGTGCGTCGATGGACAAACGGTCTGGGAGTTCGGGGCGGGTGGATGTGTCGCTCATGGTGTTTCAATGTGTTCTGCTGAGGTGGTGTGCATTGTCTGCGAACTCTTAGAATCCTTGGATGTCAGAACACACCACCTCCCCCGAACACCCAGACGACAACCAACTCATCGCGGAACGCCGCGAGAAATTGAGTGCCATGCGCACTCGCCAGGCCCAAGGCGGCCCGGTGGCTTTCCCCAACGACTTCAAACCCGCGCACCACGCTGACGCTTTGCACACCGCACATGGCGGCAAGGACGCAGAAACTTTGCTGGCAGAAAAACACACGGTGCGCATCGCGGGTCGCATGGTCTTGAAGCGGGTGATGGGCAAGGCCAGTTTTGCCACGCTGCAAGACAGCACAGGCCGCATGCAGGTGTATGTCAAGGGCGAAGAGATCGGCGCCGATGTGTACGAAGACTTCAAACACTGGGACCTGGGCGATATCGTCGGTGCTGAAGGCCATGTGTTCAAAACCAAAACCGGCGAACTGTCGGTGCATGTCACCCAGATTCGCATGCTGACCAAAAGCCTGCGTCCCTTGCCCGATAAATTCCATGGCATCAACGACCAGGAAATCAAATACCGCCAGCGCTACATCGACCTGATCACCGACGACACCTCGCGCCAACGCTTTGTAGCCCGCAGCAAAGCGGTCAGTGGCATTCGCGATTTCATGGTGAACCACGGCTTCTTGGAAGTGGAAACGCCCATGCTGCACCCCATCCCCGGTGGAGCGAATGCGCGTCCTTTCGAGACCCACCACAACGCGCTGGACCAGGAAATGTTTTTGCGCATCGCGCCTGAGCTGTATTTGAAACGCCTGTTGGTGGGCGGCTTTGAGCGGGTGTTTGAGATCAACCGCAATTTCCGCAACGAAGGCATTTCGGTGCGCCACAACCCCGAATTCACCATGATGGAGTTTTACGCGGCGTATTGGAACTACCAAGACCTGATGCAGTTCACCGAAAGCCTGATCCGCGACGCGGCCGACAAAGCCGTGGGCACCCTGCTGCTGACCTATGACGGCAAACCGGTGGATTTGTCCAAGCCTTTTGCCCGTCTGACCATCCGCGAAGCCATTTTGAAGCACACCGAAGCAGGCGACCATGTGGACGACAGCGCGTGGCTGACCAACGCCTTGAAGAAACTGGGCTTCACCGAGGAAAAGCACAAGCTCTCCACCCGCAGCTTGGCGGGTTTGCAGGTGCTGTACTTTGAAGAGACCGTGGAAGACAAGCTGTGGGAGCCCACCTTCATTTGCGAGCATCCGGTGGAAATTTCACCCCTGGCCCGCGCCAGCGACACCCACCCCGAGGTGACCGAGCGTTTTGAGCTCTACATCACCGGCCGCGAATTTGGCAATGGTTTCAGCGAGTTGAACGACGCCGAAGACCAAGCTGCGCGGTTTCACGCCCAGGTCAACGCCAAAGACAGCGGCGACGACGAGGCCATGTTTTACGACCATGACTTTGTGCGGGCCTTGGAATACGGCATGCCACCCGCAGGCGGCTGCGGCATCGGCATTGACCGTTTGATGATGCTGTTGACCGACAGTCCCAGTATCCGGGATGTCATACTGTTCCCAGCGCTGCGCCGGGAAGTGCATTAGATTGCTTCGCTGCGCTCGCAATGACGCGGGGTTGCTTCGCTGCGCTCGCAATGACGTTATTGCGAGGGGCGCAGCCCTGAAGCAATCAAGCCGCCGCTTTAGGCGCAGCAGGCTTAGGAGGCTTGCAATCGTGGCAAAAGAACGCCAAACTGCCCGCGAAACGCTGTTGGCTGCCTTGACGACGGGGTTTGTGCATACCGCACTTGATACATGACATGGTTTCGCCCATTTTGCCCATGCCAGCGAAGGGGGAGCCATTCTCACGACTGGTAAAACGAAGACCACTCTCGTCAACAGAGGTTTTGCCAGATTTGGTAGCCATGAAATTCCTTTTGCGTAGCCTTGTCCCCTGATGGCCAGGGTGAAGAGGGTCTATTTTAACCGCTTCTCCCCCATGATCGACCTGGGTCTCAAAAGACCGCCAAGGGGTTCACGGCAGCCAAGCCAAGGCCTGCAAATAGGCGGGATGCATCATCAGTGCATCCCAGTTCATGGCCTCTTGCGCTGGCAGCAAGGCCTTTCTCCGCAACTCGCTGGCCGCGCTGGGCTGCCACTGGTGGTGCTTGGACGCCTTGTGCAAGCCATTCAAGAGTTCGTCGACCGCCTGCCCACCCAGCGGGCTGTCAGGTGTACTTTGGTTGCACAACAGCACCAGGTCGCAACCTGCATTCAAAGCGGTGACGGCGGCTTCGGTGTAACTCACTTCTTTGCCGTCGATCAACCGCGCCCCCGCCATGGACAAATCGTCGCTGAACACCGCGCCCTGAAAACCCAGCTGGCTGCGCAAAATGTCTTTCAGCCATCGTTTGGAAAAGCCTGCTGGCCGTGCGTCGACCTTGGGGTAGATGACGTGGGCCGGCATGACGCTGGTCATGCTGGTGGTGAGCCAGGCATAGGGCAAGGCGTCGTCATGCAAGATGGCCTTCAAGCTGCGCTTGTCGACGGGAATCTCGGTATGCGAGTCGGCTTTCACAAAACCATGCCCTGGGAAATGCTTGCCGCAATTGGCCATGCCGGCTTGCAGCAAACCATGCATCAGGCTTTTGGCCAGCACACCCACCAGGCGCGGGTCACGTGAAAAAGCGCGGTCGCCAATCACACCGCTGCTGCCAAAGTCCAAGTCCAGCACGGGGGTGAAGCTGAAATCCACGCCGCAAGCCCGCAACTCAGCCGCCAGCACATAGCCGCAGGCGGTGGCGGCGTTCATGGCGTTCATAGCGCCACTGCCGGGCAGGTCTTTGTCATCCTCGAACCAAAGCTGGCCCAACTCTGCCATGGCGGGCAAATGCGTGAAACCATCGGTGCGAAAACGCTGCACCCGCCCACCCTCGTGGTCGACACAAATCAAAGCGTCAGGTCGCACCTGTTTGATGTCGGCGCACAAGGCGCTCAATTGCTGACGGTCGACCCAGTTGCGGCCAAACAAAATCATGCCGCCACACAGCGGGTGCGCCAAACGGCGGCGGTCGGTGTCGCTGAGCGAGGTGCCAGCGATGTCCAAAATCAGGGGGGCGTGTTTCACAGTCGTCATGGATCAAGCAGGGGTTTGTTCAACGATCACCTGGCTGGTGGCGTAGTCGGTTTCGTCACTCAAGGTGACATGGGCGCGCAGTTGGCGCTTGGCAAACCAGTCGTGCAATGCGCCATGCAACACGATGGTGGGTTGGCCGCTGGGCAAACGCCCTACCTCGCAATGCCGCCAGGTCATGGGCATGCGCATGCCCAAACCAATGGCTTTGCTGAAAGCTTCCTTCACCGAAAACCGTGTCGCCAAAAAGCGCACGCCTCGGTCGGGCCAACGGGCGCTTCTGGCGCGAAAGGTGTGCATCTCGGCTTCGCTCAGCACCTTCAATGCGAAACGCTCGCCATGGCGCTCATAGGCGGCACGGATGCGGCGGATGTCGCAAATGTCGGTGCCAATGCCATAAATCTGGCTCATGGCTTGAGGCAGTCCAAGTAGGCTTGTACGGTGGCGCTGTAGCCCCTCTCCAAGGCGTCGGCCATCAAGGCGTGGCCAATCGACACCTCTTTCACATCCGGCACGGCTTGCACAAAGTCGCGCACATTGAGCAGGTTCAGGTCGTGTCCGGCGTTGACTTCCAGACCCACAGCTTGGGCCGCCTTGGCCGCCGCCACAAACTGCGCCAACACCGCTGTGCCTGGAGCACTGCCATGGGTGGCTGCATAAGGCTCGGTGTACAGCTCAACTCGGTCAGCGCCCACTTCCTTGGCAAACACCATGGCTGCAGGGTCTGCATCCATGAACAGACTGACCCGCGCACCCCAGGCTTGGGCTTGGGCGATGAGGGGTCGCAAGCGTTGGGCATCTTCAGGAAAGCGCCAGCCGTGGTCTGAGGTGAACTGCCCTTCGGCGTCCGGCACAAAGGTGACCTGCTGAGGACGCACTCTGTCCACCAAGACCATGAGGTTGTGAAACGGGTTGCCCTCGATGTTGTATTCGCGGTCTGGCCATGCTTTGAGCAGCTCCGCCAAATCGAAGACATCGCTGTCGCGGATATGGCGTTGGTCGGGCCGGGGATGCACCGTGATGCCATGGGCCCCAGCTTGCAAACACAGGGTGGCGGCACGCGTGACGCTGGGGATGCCCAAGTGGCGGGTGTTGCGCACCAGGGCGACTTTGTTCAAATTGACGGAAAGATGGGTGTTCATAAGGCTTGCAAATCCATCATCACTTGGCGGGTGCGCAAGCTGCTGACGCCGCAATGGTAGTGCAACAGGGCGCGCAACTGGGTTTGCAGGGCGGCGCGGTCTTCGCTGGGCCATTCGGCACAGACGCGCAGCAAATCGGTCAGCGGCTCATCGCCATCCAAAGCGGTTTGCAATTGCAGCCACTGCATGCCGGCCAAGTGAGGCCCTTCAGCCACGGCGCGCAGCCCGCCTTCAGCCACCAGCCCATAAGCCTTGTCGGCCGCCAACGCTTGCAAGGTCATGGTTTGCAAACCTAAGTCAGGCAAGAACCCAATGTCACGCAACAACAGCAACTCAAACGCACGCAGCAATGGCGCGGTGGTGTTGTCCAAGCCACTGGCCAGCACCTTCACGGTTTGGCGGTACACATCAAACAAACCCGCGTGCGGATCGTCCCGTGCGAGCAAGCGCAGCAAGAGTTCATTCAAGTAATAGCCGGACAGCAAGGCCTCCCCGCTGGGCATCACATGACCACCCGCCCATTCGGCGCTTTTGAGGGTGCGGATCTCACCTTCACCACCATAACAAAGCAGCACAGGTTGCAAGGGCAAGAGCACAGGACGCAAACTGGAGGTGGGTCGTTTGGCACCTTTGGCCACCAAAGCCACACGGCCATGGTGGCGGGTGAAGACCTCCAAAATCCGGCTGGATTCACTCCAGTCGTAGTGGTGAATCACGAAGCCGGGCTCGTCCAACACCCGGAACACACTGGACCTACTCGTAGCCAAAACTGCGCACCCGCGCTTCGTCATCCGCCCAGCCCGAGCGCACTTTCACCCACAGTTCCAAAAACACCTTGGCATCCATGAGTTTTTCCAACTCTTGGCGGGCCATGGTGCCGATCTGCTTCAATCGCTCGCCCTTGTCACCGATCACCATGGCCTTGTGGCCGTCGCGTTCAACGATGATGGTGGCCGCGATGCGCACCATGCGCGACACGGTTTTGCCAGGTTCTTCGGTGAATTTGTCGATGATGACGGTCGAGGTGTAGGGCAGTTCGTCACCTGTCAGTCGAAACAGTTTTTCGCGGATGATTTCGCTGGCCAAAAACTTTTCGCTGCGATCAGTCAGCTCGTCCTCGGCATACCACCAGGGTTGTTCGGGCAGGTATTTTTGGCACTGCACCAACAGGCGCTCAATGTCTTTCGGGTTTTTGGCCGACATGGGCACAAACTCGGCAAAGGCATGGCGGCTTTGCATGTCGCGCAGCCAGGGGGCGAGCTCTTCGCGGCGGTGCACCTTGTCGAGTTTGTTGGCCACCAGCATGGCGGGGATGTTTTTGTTCAACAGCGCCATGACCTTGGCATCGGGCAGCGCAAAGCTGCCCGCATTCACCACGAACAGCACCAGGTCCACATCGCCCACCGCACCCAACACGGTTTTGTTGAGCGAGCGGTTCAAGGCGTTGCCGTGCGCCGTTTGGAAACCTGGCGTGTCGACAAAGATGAATTGGGTGGGCCCAGTGGTGCGGATGCCGGTGATGCGGTGGCGCGTGGTTTGCGCCTTGCGCGAGGTGATGCTGATTTTTTGACCGACCAAGGCATTGAGCAAGGTGGATTTGCCCACATTGGGTTTGCCCACGATGGCCACTGTGCCGCATCGCTGCGGGGTGCTGCTGTCAGGGCTGGAGATTTCTGTGATCATGGGGGGTTCTCGCGCAACCATTGCAACATGGCCGCAGCGGCGGCTTGCTCGCCACTGCGTCTGGAGCTGCCGATGCCGCGTTGCGCTTGTTTCATTTCAGGGACTTCGCATTCAACATCGAAGGTTTGTTGGTGCGCCGCACCCGTGGTGCCCACCACCCGGTAGACCGGCAGTTGCCAGCGTTTGGCTTGCAGCCATTCTTGCAATTCTGTTTTCGGGTCTTTGGCGGCGGCGGTCATGGTGGGTGAGACATCGACTTTCTCGAACAAGCGCAAGACCAAAGCCTGCGCCACCTCGAAGCCTGCATCTAAAAAAACAGCGCCAATGACGGCTTCCAAGGCATCGGCCAAGATGGAAGGCCGCTGCTGCCCCCCCGAGCGGATTTCACCCTCGCCCAGGCGCACCATCCCCACCAAACCCAGTTCCAGCGCCAAGCGGTGCAAGGTGTCTTGCTTGACCAAATTGGCGCGCACCCGGGACAAATCACCCTCGGGTTGGTCGTGCAAAGCGGTGTAGAGCATGCGCGACACCGCCAGGTTGAGGACCGAATCGCCTAAAAATTCCAGCCGCTCGTTGTGGTTGCTGCCAAAGCTGCGGTGGGTCAGGGCCAACGCCAGCAACTGAGGGTTGGCAAATAGGTGTTGCAAGCGGGTTTGCAAAGCCGCATGTGAGCGGGCGTCAGACACCTGGTTCATGCTCAGTTGAAGGCACCCACACGCGAGGGGTTGGCGAAATTCATCCAAACAAAAAACGCCTTGCCAACGATGTTGTCATCGGGCACGAAGCCCCAGTAACGCGAATCCAGGGAGTTGTCGCGGTTGTCACCCATCATGAAGTAATGACCTGGTGGCACGGTGCACTCCAAGCCTTCGACGCTGTAACTGCAGCTTTCCTTGAAGGGGAAATTGGCGATGCCGCTGACGAAATTGGGCACATGCTCGTCATTGAGCAAGCGGTGCATGCGCAGTTGACCCATGTCGTTGGGCGTGGCGCCAATCGGCAGGTTTTCCTCGAACTGCTTGCTGTAGCGCATGTTGTCTGCGTCAAAAAACTCTGGGATAGCGGTCTTGCTGACCAACTGACCATTGATGGTGAGCACCTTGTTCAGGTAGGCGATCTTGTCGCCAGGCACACCCACCACCCGTTTGATGTAGTCCAAATGCGGTTTGGGTGGGTAGCGAAACACCATGACATCACCGCGGGCCACTGGGTTGCCGTCCGTCAATTTGACGTTGATCACTGGCAAGCGAATGCCGTAGTGGAATTTGTTCACCAAGATCAGGTCCCCGACATGCAAGGTCGGGATCATCGAGCCAGATGGGATTTTGAAGGGCTCGAACAAAAACGAGCGCAGCACGAAAACCCCCGCAATGACCGGGAACAACCCGGCTGTCCAGTCCATCCACCAGGGTTGGCGCAACAGGTTTTCGCGGGCTTGCAAAGCAGCGCTGTCGTCCTCTTTGGCGGTGATGCCTTGGCGCTCCCAATCTTGCAAGCGCTGGGCACGTTCGGCATCAAACAGCAACGCGGCCGCGCGGCGCTTGGGCATGAAATGGAATTGCTCGGCCAGCCAGTAAACGCCGGACACCAAGGTGGCCATGAGCAGCAGCAGGGCAAAAGAACCTTCGATGACACCTGCATACCAGGCTGCGGCATAGCCCACCAGGGCTGCCAATACAAATGCGGTGATGGTTGGCATCAGTCTTCCACCTGCAATATCGCCAAAAAGGCTTCCTGGGGTACTTCCACCGATCCGATTTGTTTCATGCGTTTCTTGCCTGCTTTTTGTTTCTCTAAAAGTTTGCGCTTGCGGCTGATGTCACCGCCATAGCATTTTGCCAGCACGTTTTTGCGCAAGGCTTTGATGGTTTCACGCGCAATGATGTTGGCGCCGATGGCCGCTTGGATGGCGACATCGAACATTTGACGGCTGATGATTTCGCGCATCTTGGCCACCACCGCACGGCCACGGTACTGCGACTGGCTGCGGTGCACGATGATGGACAAGGCATCCACCCGCTCGCCGTTCAACAAGATATCGACCTTCACCACGTCAGCAGCACGGTACTCCTTGAACTCGTAGTCCATCGAGGCGTAGCCTCGGCTGACGCTTTTGAGCTTGTCAAAGAAGTCCAGCACGATTTCACCCAAAGGCATTTCGTAGGTGAGCATCACCTGGCGACCGTGGTAGGCCATGTTCAGTTGCACGCCGCGCTTTTGGTTGGCCAGGGTCATGACCGCGCCGACATAGTCTTGCGGCATGTACAGGTGCACCGTGACGATGGGCTCGCGGATTTCCTCCATCTTGCTGGCCTCGGGCATCTTGGAGGGGTTTTCCACCATGATGATCTCGCCATCGGCCCGCAGCACCTCGTAGACCACGCTCGGGGCGGTGGTGATCAGGTCTTGGTCGAACTCACGCTCCAAACGCTCTTGCACGATTTCCATGTGGAGCAAACCCAGAAAGCCGCAGCGAAAGCCAAAACCTAAAGCCTGCGACACCTCGGGCTCGTAGCGCAGGGACGAGTCGTTGAGCTTGAGCTTTTCCAAAGCGTCGCGCAGGGCGTCGTACTGGTTGGCCTCGGTGGGGTACAAGCCAGCAAACACCTGGGGCTGGATTTCCTTGAAACCCGGCAAAGCTTCTTCGGTGGGACCCAGGTTGTTGGGCAGTTTCTTCTCCAAAGTGATGGTGTCGCCCACCTTGGCGGCTTGCAGCTCTTTGATGCCAGCGATGATGTAACCCACCTCGCCCGCCTCCAAGGACTCACGCGACTCGTTGGCCGGGGTGAACACGCCCAGGTTGTCGGCGTTGTAGACCGCGTTGGTGGCCATCATCTTGAACCGCTCGCCCTTGGCGATGCGACCGTCGACCACCCGCACCAGCATGACCACGCCCACATAGGTGTCGAACCAACTGTCGACGATCATGGCGCGCAGGGGCGCATTCGGGTTGCCTTTGGGCGGCGGGATATGGGCCACCACCGCTTCCAAGATCTCGTCCACGCCCATGCCGGTTTTGGCCGAGCAAGGAATGGCGTTGGTCGCGTCGATGCCAATCACGTCTTCAATTTCGGCTTTGGCGTTGTCGGGGTCGGCCGAGGCCAAATCCATTTTGTTCAGCACCGGCAACACCTCGACACCCAGGTCGAGGGCGGTGTAACAGTTGGCCACGGTTTGCGCTTCCACACCTTGGCTCGCGTCCACCACCAACAATGCGCCCTCGCAGGCCGACAAAGAGCGGCTCACTTCATACGAGAAGTCCACGTGCCCCGGTGTGTCGATCAAATTCAGGTTGTAAATCTGGCCATTCTGGGCCTTGTAGCGCAGCGCAGCGGTCTGCGCCTTGATGGTTATCCCACGTTCTTTTTCGATGTCCATCGAATCCAGAACCTGCGCTTCCATCTCTCGGTCACTCAGACCACCGCAGCGCTGAATGATGCGGTCGGCCAGCGTCGATTTACCGTGGTCGATGTGGGCAATGATCGAGAAATTTCTGATGTGGTTCATCAATGCAAGTAATTAAGTGTTTGAATTTACAGAGGAGAAAGCCATAAAAAAGGGCGCGTCAGGTGATGACGCGCCCGGAACCAACAATCTATGGCAACTGCGATAGTTGGGACCTCATTGTAGGCAGAAAGCCGCTGGCAAGCATGCCCAAGGGGTCTCTGAAAAGCGCGTTGTCGGTCTGCGACACCCATGTTATTCACAGTTTATTCACAAAATGGAAGGGTTGCAAGCAGGATAACTTGTGGGCGAGCTGTGGATCGGTATGTACAAGTCTCAACACGCCCCAACTTGATCAGAAATTTCAGTTTCATATGCCTGATTGAAAAGTTTGAAGCAGCGTCTTAGATTAAAAAAGACTGATTTTAGTCTGATTGTTAGCGTGCGCACACATAAAAAATATTTTCAAAAAATCGTTGGAAGAATCCATCAAGCGGTCAAAACCAAGGGTTTGCCCTTGGTTTTGAGGGTCTTTCACCGAGGGCGGATCAAGATGTATTGAGCCCATTCACCACGGCGCAGCAACACGTTGATGGGTTTGGATTTGTCCAAGCGACCCAGCAATTGGGCAAAGCCCTTGGTGTCTTGTACTTCGGTATTGGCAATTTGCACGATGACATCGCCTTCGCGAATGCCAGCGCGCAACGCGGGCTCGGCAACCGCATCGACCCTGACACCCGAGCGCAATTTGAGTTCTTTCTTCAGGCCATCGGTCAAATCACTCACAGTGAGGCCGAGCAATTGGCTGGCTTGCGCCTGGCTGGATTTGTCAGCCCCTGGCGCATTGTTTTGGGCCGCCTTTTTATCAGGCTCGAATTCACCCACGGTGATCGTGTAATCCTTGGTGACACCACGGCGCAGCACCGTGACTTGGCTGGAGGTGCCAGGCTTGGTGCCCCCCACAGCACGGGGCAGGTCTGAGGATTTTTCGATGGTTTTGCCGTCGAACTTCAAAATGATGTCGCCAGCTTCCAAACCCGCTTTTTCAGCGGGCGAGCCAGCCTCGATGCTGCTGACCAAAGCGCCTTGTGGCTTGCTCATGCCCAAAGACTCGGCCACGTCTTTGCTGACCTCGCCAATGCCCACGCCCAAACGACCGCGCTGTACCCGTCCGTTGGCCCGGAGCTGGGTGCTGACATTGGCCGCCTCATCGATGGGAATGGCGAACGAGATGCCCATGAAGCCGCCAGAGCGTGAATAAATTTGACTGTTGATACCGATCACTTCACCGCGCATGTTGATGAGTGGACCCCCTGAGTTGCCGGGGTTGATGGCGACGTCGGTTTGGATGAACGGCAGGTAATCACCGGTGTCGCGGCCCTTGGCGCTGACGATGCCGGCTGTGACCGTGTTCTCCAAGCCAAAAGGCGAGCCAATGGCCATGACCCACTCACCCACTTTGAGTCGGTTGGGGTCACCCAGCTTCACAGGCGGCAAGCCGGTCGCTTCGATTTTGACCACGGCGACATCGGTGCGCTTGTCAGCACCCACGATGCGGGCGGTGAATTCACGCTTGTCTGTCAAAGTGACGATGACTTGCTCAGCGCCATCGACCACGTGCGCATTGGTCATGATGAAGCCATCGGCCGTCAAGATGAAACCGGAGCCCACACCGCGCGGTTGGTCTTCGGGTTGCTGTTGGGGTCGGTTGGGGCGTCTTTGACCAGGCGCATTGGGAATGGGCACACCAAAGAAACGGCGAAACAGCTCTTGCATTTCCTCGTCTTGGCCATCACCGGGGGCGGCCGCCACGGGTTGGGCTTGTTTTTCAAGGGTGCGGATATTGACCACCGAAGGGCCCACTTGTTCGACCAAGTCGGTGAAATCTGGCAAAGCCCTGACCGCTGGCGTGGGGCTGGCCGCCCATGTTGAAGCAGCGCCCGCGCACAAGCCAATGCCCATGCAAGCAGCCAACATCACAGAAGCCAAACGATGGCGTTGACCAAAAGACTGATTCATCTCGTCACTCTCCAAGAAAAATGAATTCAACAGTTGTAACGTGAATTGCACAAAAACAGTCGACGACCCCGCAGTTCCCTTGAACAGCTGGCGGTCTTAGGGATTCAGATGCGTTTGAACACCAAACTGCCGTTGGTGCCGCCAAAGCCGAAGTTGTTCTTCACGGCAATGTCGATCTTCATGTCCCGCGCCACGTTGGCGCAGTAATCTAAATCACATTCAGGATCGGGGTTGTGCAAATTGATGGTGGGCGGCGCTTTTTGGTCGTAGACGGCCAGCACGGTGAAAACGCTCTCGATGCCGCCAGCGCCACCGAGCAAATGGCCGGTCATGGATTTGGTAGAGCTCACCACCATGGACTTGGCATGGTCCCCAAAAGCCGCCTTGATGGCGTGTGTTTCGTTGATGTCGCCCAACGGGGTGGAGGTGCCGTGGGCATTGAGGTACTGCACCTGGTCAGGTGACACCCCAGCGTTGTTCAAGGCGCTCAACATGGAGCGGCGGGGGCCATCCATGTTGGGGGCGGTCATGTGGCCAGCGTCAGCGCTGCGGCCATACCCCACCAACTCGGCGTAAATGCGGGCACCGCGCTTTTTGGCAAATTCGTATTCTTCCAACACCATCACCCCAGCACCCTCGCCCAGCACAAAACCATCGCGGTCTTTGTCCCAGGGGCGGGAAGCGGTTTGGGGGTCGTCATTGCGGGTGGACAAGGCGCGCATGGCGGCAAAACCACCCAGGCCCAAAGGCGAAATGGTGGCCTCGGAACCACCCGCCACCATGACATCGGCGTCGCCGTATTCGATGATGCGACCTGCCTCACCGATGCTGTGCAAGCCGGTGGAGCAGGCAGTGGCGATGGCCAAGTTGGGACCTTTGAAGCCACAACGCATGGAGACGTGGCCAGAAATCATGTTGATGATGCTGGCAGGCACAAAGAAGGGCGAAATGCGGCGCGGACCACGCGCCATCAGTTCATCGCGCATGTTTTCAATCAGCGGCAAACCGCCGATGCCCGAACCGATGAGGCAGCCAATCCGAAAAGCGGTTTCTTCGTCCAAACCTTCGCCGGTCGGCAAGCCCGCGTCGGCCACGGCTTGCAAGCCCGCGGCCACGCCCAAATGAATGAAGCGGTCCATGGTGCGCGCTTCTTTGGGCGAGATGTACTGGTCTAGGTTGAAGTTTTTGACTTCGCCTGCGAAATGACAGGCGAACGCCGACGCATCAAAGTGTGTGATGACATCAATGCCGGATTGGCCGGCCAAAATGCGCTCCCAAGACGCCTGGGCGGTGTTTCCGACAGGGGAAACACAGCCTAGACCGGTCACGACGACGCGACGGCGACTCATGCGAAACCTCGGGAAATCAAGCTTTTTTGTGGTTCAACGCGTAATCGATGGCGTTTTGCACAGTGGTGATTTTTTCGGCGTCTTCATCGGGAATTTCGATACCGAATTCGTCTTCCAATGCCATCACCAACTCCACGGTGTCCAAAGAGTCGGCACCCAAATCGGCCACGAAAGCTTTTTCGGAGGTGACTTGGGACTCTTCCACGCCGAGTTGTTCGGCAATGATTTTTTTGACTCGTGATTCAATATCGCTCATGGTTCCCTCAGAGGGTTGTGTTTTGAAGTCCGCAATTTTAGCCGTGCGGACGGGGCGGCTTGCTACTGGCTTATACCGACCCGTCAGGCCATGTACATGCCTCCATTCACATGGATTTCTTGCCCGGTCACATACCCGGCCTGCGGACTGGCCAAAAACGCAACCGCATGCGCCACGTCTTCCGGCTTGCCCAGGTGCCCCAGGGGAATTTGCGACAGCAAACCTTGCTGCTGTTCGGTGGACAAGGTGGCGGTCATGTCGGTGTCGATGAAACCAGGCGCCACACAGTTGACTGTGATGTGACGGCTGCCCAGTTCTCGCGCCAAGGCGCGGGTCATACCAGCCACGCCCGCTTTGGCGGCGGCGTAATTGGCCTGTCCGGGGTTACCGGCCGCACCCACCACGCTGGTGATGTTGATGATGCGGCCATAGCGCTGCTTCATCATGGGTTTCATCACGGCACGGCTCATGCGGAAAACCGCTTTCAAATTGGTGTCGATGACCGCGTCCCAGTCGTCGTCCTTCAAGCGCATGGCCAGCATGTCGCGGGTGATGCCTGCGTTGTTAACCAAGACGTGCAAGCTGCCAGTTTGGCTGACCACAGCATCCACCACGGCTTGCACTTGCTCAGCATCGTTGACCTGCAGCACCAAACCTTGACAGCCGGCGTGGGCCGACAGGTTGTGGCTGATGCGGGCGGCACCCTCTTCTGAGGTGGCCGTGCCAAACACGCGAAATCCGGCGTGTGCCAGTTGCAGGGCAATGGCCGCGCCAATGCCGCGTGAGGCGCCCGTGACCAAAGCGACTTGGGGGGTGTTGTCTGGAGAGCTCATGGTTTATTCAGCAGCAGGAAACAAGGCCAAGACCTCGGCCAAGGTGGCCGGGTCGAACAGGGCGTTGGCGTTCAAGTCGGGGGCGATGCGCTTGACCATGCCGGTCAGCACCTTGCCAGGACCGCATTCGACCACATGGGTGACGCCCAGCGCTTGCATGCGTTGCATGGTCTCGACCCAACGAACCGGGCCAAAGGCTTGGCGGTAGAGGGCATCGCGGATGCGTTCAGGGTCGGTTTCAATGGCCAGATCGATGTTGTTCACCAATGAGATGGCTGGGGCCTGCAAGGTCACACCCGCCAACTGGGTCCGCAAACGCTCGGCCGCTGGTTTCATCAGGGCACAGTGAAACGGGGCCGACACAGGCAAGGGCAAGGCGCGTTTGGCACCAGCGGCTTTCAAAGCCTCACTGGCCTTGTCAACCGCTGCTTTGCTTCCCGAAATCACTGTTTGACCGGGGTCGTTGAAATTGGCGGCCTGCACCACTTCATCGCTGTCTGCGGGATAGCTGCTTTGCACCTCTTGGCAAATCTCGATCACCTTGGCGGCCTCCATGCCCAACACCGCAGCCATGGCGCCGGTTCCGACGGGCACAGCGTCTTGCATGGCTTGGGCCCGAAAACGCACCAAGGGCACGGCATCGGCCAAGCTGAGCGCGCCACTGGCCACCAAAGCCGAGTATTCGCCCAAGGAATGACCCGCCACGAAGGCAGGGGTGGCACCACCTTCGGCCTGCCACACGCGGTAAGCCGCGACAGCGGCGACCAGCATGACCGGTTGGGTGTTGGTGGTCAGCGCCAAGTCTTCTTTGGGACCTTCGTGGATCAAGCGCCCCAGGTCTTGACCCAAGGCCTCGCTGGCCTCTTCCAAAGTGGCTTCCACCACAGGATGGTCGCCCCAAGCGTCCAACATGCCCACCGACTGTGAGCCTTGGCCTGGAAATACAAATGCAAATGTCGTCATGTTCAATAGCGGAAAAGAATCGAGCCCCAGGCGAAACCACCACCCACGCCTTCGAGCATGACCAATTGGCCGGGTTGGAGCTTGCCTGCGCGCACACCTGCGTCCAGGGCCAACGGAATGGAGGCTGCCGAGGTGTTGCCGTGTTCGGCCACGGTCAGCATGACCTTGTCCATGGGGAGTTTGAGTTTTTTGGCGGTGCTCTGGATGATGCGGATATTGGCTTGGTGTGGCACCAGCCAATCCAGGTCACTGTCTTGCAGGCCGGCTTTGTTGAGGACGGTACGTGCGGTCTCTTCCAACACACCGACGGCCAGTTTGAACACGCCTTGACCGTCCATTTTCAGCACCGGGTCGCCCAACACCTGTCCGCCATGCACATGCCCGGGCACACACAAAAGGCCCACATGTTTGCCATCGGCATGGATGTCGGTGGCCAAAATGCCTGGTTTGTCCGAGGCTTCGAGCACCACCGCACCAGCGCCGTCGCCAAACAGCACGCAGGTGGTCCGGTCATTGAAATCCAGCAAACGCGAGAACACCTCGGCACCCACGACCAACGCCCGTCGGGCGTTGCCGGCACGGACCATGGCGTCAGCCACGCTCAGGGCGTAAATGAAACCAGCGCAAACCGCTTGCACGTCGAAGGCAGGCGCACCTGCAATGCCCGCCGCTTCGGGGCTCATTAGCGCCAGCTTGTGCTGCAAGATGCATGCGGTCGAGGGAAACACCATGTCGGGTGTGGACGTGGCCACGATCACCAGGTCGATGTCTTGCGGGCCCAACTTGGCGGCATGCAGCGCGTTTTTGCTGGCTTCAAAAGCCAAATCGCTGCTGAACACACCTGCATCGGCAAAGTGACGTGCCCGGATGCCCGTGCGCTCGACGATCCATTCGTCCGAGGATTCCACGCCCTGCTTGGCCAAATCAGCCACCAAATCAGCGTTGCTCAAGCGGCGCGGCGGCAGGTAACTGCCAGTGCCAACGATGCGGGAATAAAGAGTCATGAAAAAGGCTTAAGGCGAAGGCTGTGTGGTCTTGAAACTGGCCAATAGCGGGGCTGCATGGGCCAACTGAGACTGCACCCTGGCCAACAAATCGTGATCGGCTGCATCATACGCGCGGCTCAAGGCGACCAAAAACGCCAAGCTGTCGGCAGAACCATGGCTTTTGAACACCAAACCCCTCAGACCCAGCAAGGCTGCGCCGTTGTGGCGCCGATGATCAACCAGATGCTTAAAACCAGTTAACGCAGGATAGGCAATGATGCCGGCAATTTTCGTGAAGATATTGCGAGAAAAGCTATTTTTTAAGAAATGGCTGACCATGGCAGCCAGTCCCTCACTGGCTTTCAAGGCCACATTACCAACAAACCCATCGCAGATCACGATGTCTGTGGTTCCCTTGAAAATATCATTGCCTTCCACGTTGCCGTAAAAATTCAAATCGCCAGAATTAGCAGCAGATCGCAACAATTCGGCGGTTTTTTTGATATTTTCGCCACCTTTGATGGCTTCTTCACCAATATTGAGCAGGCCTACCGATGGTTTTTCGATGCCACTGAGCACGGACACCAAGGCCGAACCCATCAAAGCGAACTGGAAAAGATGCTCAGGGGTGGAGTCGACATTGGCACCCAAATCCAGCATGGTGGTGCCAGCACCTTTGACATTGGGCATTTGACCGGCGATGGCGGGGCGGTCGATGCCATCCATGGTTTTGAGAACATAACGTGCGATAGCCATCAAAGCACCCGTGTTACCAGCAGATACCGCCACTTGAGCATGTCCATCACGGACTTGTTCGATAGCAATGCGCATCGACGAATCTTTTTTGCGACGCAAAGCCAATTCCACCGGGTCGTCCATGTCGACCACTTCCGATGCGGGCACCACACGGGCCCTGGGATGGTTGAACGCGGAAAGTACGTCAGGCAAACCCACCAACAGCAGTTGAGCGCGAGGGTGCTGATCCAGGAATTGACGGCAGGCTGGCAGGGTGACGCTGGGGCCATGGTCACCGCCCATGCAGTCCACAGCCACAGTCACCACGGCAGAAACACCTGTTGGGTTGCTCACGTTGGGGTCGCCATCAAGCAAAAGGCCCGCGCGAGACAAAGCTGCGACGGGCCTTGATGACAAGCCTCAATCAGGCTTCGGACTTGGTTTTCAGCACCTTGCGACCACGGTAAAAACCGGTGGGGCTGATGTGGTGGCGCAAATGCACTTCGCCGGTGGTGGGCTCAACGGCCAAACCAGGCACATTCAGTGCGTTGTGTGAACGGTGCATGCCCCGTTTGGAGGGGGATTTTTTGTTTTGTTGGACAGCCATGACAGGCTCCTGAAGATCAGTGGGTCAAAAAGGGTTGCTCTGCGAGGAAAAATACCTGCGAGCGAAGAATCGAAGATTATAGCGGCAACCGGCTTTTCACTGTCTGGGCAACTTCAAGCCCGCCAAAGCAGCAAAAGGATGGGGCAAGTCGTCCTCCAATGCGGCACTCAGTGGGGCGTGGCAGGCGTCATGGCGAGGCACCAGGGGCAAGGCCAGCAAAATCTCGTCTTCCAACAAAGCCAAGGCGTCCATGTCAGGCGCCATGACCAGCAGGTCTTCCTCCGATTCGTCATCTTCGGCCAAAGCCGTGGCTTCATCGGCCACCAAACGGAACCAACTGTCGACTTGCACGGCCAGGTCCATCGCTTCCAAGCAGCGTTGGCAGGTTTGGCGCAGTGTCAGCTGAGCGCTCAGGTGCATCCAGGCTTGCTCCACACCGCCCAAACGGCGGGTTTCACCGCGCAACACCCATTGGCAAAGACTTTGGGCTGACTTGGCAGGTTCGAGGCACACCTCCAACACCCTCGGCAGCGCCGCCAATGGGGTTGCCACTGACAACTCGCCGCTCAACTGGGTGAAGCGGTGCAGGTCCAAGTCTTGGGGATGCCAGTCGGTTTTCATGTCATTCAGTGTAAGAGAATGGTGCGCATGCCCCTCACCCACCTCCCCCGCCCACTCATTTTGGGCTCGACCTCGCCCTACCGCCGTGAACTGCTGCAACGCCTGCGTCTACCCTTTGAGGTGGTGCGCCCCGAGGTGGATGAAACCCCCTTGCCAGGCGAGCAGCCCATGGCGTTGGCGCAGCGTCTGGCCCTGGAAAAAGCGCGCGCTGTGGCGCTCAAGCACCCGCAGGCCGTGGTGATTGGCTCGGACCAAGTGGCCGATTTGGAGGGCGTTCCCTTGGGCAAACCAGGCACCCACGAGCGAGCAGTAGCCCAACTGCAGCGCATGCGCGGACGCACCGTCGTGTTTCAAACGGCCGTTGCCGTGGTGTGCATCGACAGTGGCTTTGCGCAATCGGCTTTGGCCCAAGTGAAGGTGCAATTTCGCGCACTCAGCGACGCAGCCATCGAGACCTACCTGCGGGCTGAAGAACCTTACGACTGCGCGGGCAGCGCGAAAAGCGAGGGCTTGGGCATCGCTTTGCTGGCGTCGATTGACAACCAAGACCCCAGCGCCTTGGTCGGTTTGCCCTTGATCCACACCTGCCGCCTGTTGCGCGCAGCGGGCATACCCTTGCTGGATTGACGATGGGCCAACCACCACAGGGGCAGTTGGTGCTGGTCCCCACGCCCTTGGATTTCATGTGCGCCAGCCAGGTGCCGCTGTCGCAAGTGCTGCCCGCAGGCACGGTGCAAGCGGCTTCGCAAATTGGCCATTGGATTTGTGAAAACGCCAAAACCACCCGGGCTTTTTTGAAACGCATTGACGCCGAATGCCCTTTGCGTCTGCCCTTGCAATCTCAGGTGATCACCGAACTGCCTCGGCAGGTGCATAAAAAGGGCGACCACATCGCGGGCATGGACATGCGCCCCCTGTTGCAAGCGGTTTTGAGTGGTCATGACATCGGTTTGCTCAGCGAAACAGGCATGCCTGCGGTGGCCGACCCGGGCTCCTCGGTGGTGCGCGCCGCGCATGACTTGGGTGTGAAAGTGCTGCCCTTGGTGGGACCCAGTGCCTTGCTGCTGGCCTTGGCTGCCAGTGGTTTGAATGGGCAGCAGTTCGCGTTTGTGGGCTATTTGCCGCAAGACGCGACAGAGCGCGATGCGCGACTCAAAGCCCTGGAAAAACACGCTTTGAAAACCGGCGAAACCCAGGTGTTCATCGAAACACCCTACCGCAATGCGGCCATGCTGTCAGGCTTGTTGAGCAGTTTGCAAGCCAGCACCCGCTTGGCGGTGTGCAGCCACCTCACCTTGCCCGAGATGTCGATAGACAGCCGCACGGTGGCTGATTGGAAACGCCGCCCTGAGCCGCCAGACAAAAACACACCTGCGGTGTTTGCATTTGGACCTTGACGTTCAGCGAACGTGCGGGGTCAGGGAGATGGAGGTTTTCACCATGGCCTCGCCCATGGCCGCCCCAAAACGCTTGACCAGTCGCTCGGCCACATTGTCTTGGTGGGTGTAGTCAACGATGTCCTCAGCCTTGACCACATCGCGGGCCACCGAGTCCAAGGTGCCATAACCGTCGGCCAAGCCCATGTCAATGGCCTGCTGGCCACTCCAAAACAAACCACTGAATGTTTCAGGCGTTTCTTTCAAACGATTACCACGCCCTTCACGCACCACTTTGATGAACTGCTGGTGAATTTGATCGAGCAGGTTTTGCGCATGCACCCGCTGAGGTTTGGTGGGGTTGCTGAAAGGATCCAAAAAGCCTTTGTTTTCACCCGCCGTCATCAACCGTCGCTCGACACCGAGTTTGTCCATCAAGCCGGTGAAGCCAAAACCATCCATCAACACGCCGATGCTGCCGACGATGCTGGCCTTGTCCACATAAATCTGATCTGCCGCGACCGCGATGTAATAAGCCGCCGAGGCACAGGTTTCTTCCACCACCACGTAGACCGGTTTTTTGTGCAGGGCTTTGAGGCGGCGAATTTCATCGTTGATCATGCCGGCTTGCACAGGGCTGCCGCCTGGGGAGTTGATCAGCAAGACCACGGCTTGGGCGCCCTCGTCTTCAAAAGCCTGTCGCATCGAGTCCATGATCCACTCGGCGTTGGCGGTGCTTTGCGAATCGATCTCGCCAGTGATTTCAATCAAGGCTGTGTGGGAAGTCGGGTTGTTGGAGGTGGTGGCCTTGCTGTGGTGATAGGAATACCAAAGACCCGATAAAAAAATCACCATCCAAAACAGCCGAAATCCAATGCGCCACCGCCTGGCTGAGCGCTGCTCATCCAAATTGGCATTGATCAACCGCTCCAGGGTCTCGCGTTCCCAAGATGAAGCGTTGGTGGACTTTTCTGGGCTGGTTTCTGGGCTGGATTCTGGGTTCATGTCAAAAGTCCAAGGGCTTCAAGTTGTAGGCAGTATGCCAGTGGACCATGCCCTGGCTTTCAGAAAGGGTGATTTTCACCAAGCCGCCGCGGCAAGGACCGCCCACGCATTCACCTGTGTCCGGGGCGTAGGTGGCACCGTGGGTGGCGCACATCAACCAGCGCCCCTCGGTGTCGAAAAAACGATCGGGCTGGTAATCCATCTCCATGGCGACATGGGTGCAGCGGTTCAGGTAGGCCTGCACCTGGCCTTCAAACCGCACCGCAAAAGCACGGCAGGTTTGACCCGCATACATCACGTCAAAAGGCACCGCCAAGCCACTGTCCTTCAGGTCAGTGCTGGGGCACAAAGGAATCAAGTCCTCAGCCATGCACCAGCAACCAATCCTGCAACTCGGCGACGGTGTGCACCACGGCTTTCGGGTTCCACCGCTCCAACCCCTCAGCGCCATGCGCGCCATAACTGACGGCCAGGCTCGCGCAACCGGCGTTGTGCGCCATTTGCAAGTCGTGGGTGGTGTCGCCAATCATCAAGGTGCGCGCTGGACTGACGCCAAATTCAGCCATCAACTCGTGCAGCATCAAAGGGTCTGGTTTGCCTGCGGTTTCGTCAGCGGTGCGCGACCCATCGAACACGCCGCGCAGGTCCACTGCGTGCAAAGCATCGTCCAAGCCCTTGCGGCTTTTACCTGTGGCGACGGTCAGGATGTGCTGTCGTTCGCGCAGGGTTTGCAACAGCGGCAAGATGCCTTCAAACAAGGATAAATCGTTGTGGTGCTTGGCGTAATGGTGACGGTAACGCTCGCCCAGCATGGGGTATTTGTCTTGAGGCACATCGGGCGCGGCATGCGCCAAGGCAGGCATCAGCGCCATGCCAATGACATACCCGGCTTGCTCGTTGGTGGGCACCACGCCGCCCACATCGGCCACCGCCGCTTGGATGCAGCGCACGATGATTTGGGTTGAGTCGTAAAGCGTGCCGTCCCAGTCGAAAGCGATCAGGTCAAATTGGCGTGGGCGGGGGTTGGACATGGTCAATGAATTGTTGGAGTTCGGGGGGCAAGTCAGCCTGCAAGGTTTGCGGCTTGTTCAACTGGGGGTGGACAAACTGTAACCGCCAGGCATGCAGGAACATGCGCTTCAAGCCCTGCGCGGCCAAGCGTTTGTTCAGTTCAAAGTCACCGTATTTGTCGTCACCCACGATGGGATAGCCCTGGCTGGCCAGGTGCACCCGGATTTGATGGGTGCGTCCGGTCTTGATGGTCACCTCCAGCAAGCTGAAGTCGCCCACCAAACGGGCAACCCGCACCAAGGTGATGGCGCGCTGGGCGTTGGCGTCGTCTTTGTGGGCGATGCGCACCCGGCGCTCGCCCTCGCCCATCCCGCTGGGCAACAAATAGCGCTGCAAAGGCAAATCGATGACTTTTTTGTTCGATGGCCACTGGCCTTTGACCAAGGCCAAGTAAGTTTTGCCGGTTTCACGATCGCGGAACTGGTCTTGCAAACGGGTCAGCGCACTGCGCTTTTTGGCCACCAGCAAGACGCCCGAGGTTTCGCGGTCTAAACGATGCACCAACTCCAACATCCGGGCACCCGGACGGGCTTGGCGCAATTGCTCGATGACGCCAAAGCTCACGCCGCTGCCGCCATGTACCGCCACACCCGCGGGTTTGTCGATGGCCAGCATGTGATCGTCTTCGAACAACGTGGGGAATTCGCGGCCTGGGGCGACCGGGGCGTTGGCGTCTGGCGTGGCCACCCGCACCGGGGGCAGGCGCACCACATCGCCTGTTTCGAGGCGGGTATCGGCACTGGCGCGGCCTTTGTTGATGCGCACCTCACCGGTTCGGATGATGCGGTACACATGGGTTTTGGGCACACCTTTCAAATAGCGCATCAAAAAATTGTCCAAGCGCTGACCGGCGGATTCGTCGTCCACCGTCACGGTTTTGACGGCAGCGGCTGAGGGGGTGGCTTCTGTGTCTATAATGATCTTCACCAGTGTCAGGTTCTAAGTGCTTGATTTGAATAAGAGATTAGAGCACGTCCTACCAACACTGAGAGGTCGATGCCCCCTGTGGCCGCTGGACGCCCAACCGCCTTTTGCGGTCTGCCCTGCACCACAAGACGAGCCGATGCCTTGGAAAAACACTGAAACGGAATACCCCAGTTGCAGGTTTGCTTCAAACCTGCAGCGGATCACAGTGAGATTGTCGATACATGAACGTCGTGTTGGTTCTGCTGAAAATGTGCTTGTCCTGGCTCCTGCCAGTTGATTGCGCACGCCAACCCCAGCCCCATCCCGGTTCGCCAATGAACCCCATGACCCCCTTCTGGGTTGTGCCTGTTCGCCTTCAACTCGCCCGCATCCACCCCCCGCCCCAGACGCACCGTCGCCGTTAACACGGTCCCTGCGCGTCCTCCTGCGGCATTCCCTTTCGTTTTTTCTTGCATTGGCCCACGGCATCGTTGGTCCGCCATGGACCTGTTGTTGTTAGCAAGAAAAGGAACGCATCATGAAACGGATGCTGATCAATGCCACCCAGGCCGAAGAACGCCGCCTGGCCATCGTCGACGGACAAAAGCTCCTCGACTACGAAATCGAAATTGAAGGGCGCGAACAGCGCAAAGGCAATATTTACAAGGCCGTGGTCACCCGCGTCGAGCCGTCTTTAGAGGCCTGTTTCGTCGACTACGGCGAAGAGCGTCACGGCTTTTTGCCCTTCAAAGAAATCTCCAAACAGTACTTCTCGGGCAATGTGTCGGCCTCCCAGGCGCGCATCCAAGACGTGATCAAAGAGGGTCAGGAGATGCTGATCCAGGTGGAAAAGGAAGAGCGCGGCAACAAAGGCGCGGCCCTCACCACCTTCATTTCATTGGCAGGCCGCTATGTGGTGCTGATGCCCAACAACCCCCGTGGTGGTGGCGTCAGCCGCCGCATCGAGGGTGACGACCGAGCCGAGCTCAAAGAAGCCATGGACCAGTTGGAATACCCCAACGGCATGTCCATCATCGCGCGCACCGCTGGCATTGGCCGCAGCGCCCCCGAGTTGCAATGGGACTTGAACTACCTGTTGAAACTGTGGACCGCGATTGACGGCGCCAGCAAGTCCAAAGGCGCGTTCCTGATTTACCAAGAGTCCAGCTTGGTGATCCGTGCCATCCGCGACTATTTCAACAATGACATCGGCGACATCCTGATCGACACCGATGACATCTACGACCAAGCGCAGCAGTTCATGGCCCACGTCATGCCCGAGCATGCCGCCCGTGTGAAGCGCTACCGCGACGAAACCCCGTTGTTCAGCCGCTTCCAAATCGAGCACCAGATCGAATCGGCCTATGCCCGCACGGTCAACCTGCCTTCTGGCGGCGCGATTGTGATTGACCACACCGAGGCCTTGGTGTCGGTGGACGTCAACTCGGCCCGTGCCATCAAAGGCGGCGACATCGAAGAAACCGCCACCCGCACCAACTTGGAAGCCGCTGACGAAGTGGCCCGCCAAATGCGTTTGCGCGACTTGGGTGGCTTGATCGTCATCGACTTCATCGACATGGACGAGTCGAAAAACCGCCGCGAGGTGGAAAACCGCTTGCGCGACGCGCTGCGCCAAGACCGTGCGCGGGTGCAGTTCGGCACCATCAGCAAATTTGGTTTGATGGAAATGAGCCGTCAGCGCCTGCGCCCTGCCTTGAGTGAAGGGGCTTCCATCCCCTGCCCACGTTGCGGCGGCTCCGGCCATGTGCGCGACACCGAAAGCTCGGCTCTGCAAATTTTGCGCATCATCCAAGAGGAGTCCATGAAGGACAACACCGCCGCGGTGCACGCCCAAGTGCCGGTGGAAGTGGCTTCTTTCTTGTTGAATGAGAAACGCTCTGAAATCGCCAAAATTGAGATCCAACAACGCACCAATGTGCTGCTGATCCCCAACAAAGGTTTGGAAACGCCCAATTACAAATTGGAGCGCTTGAAGCACGACGACCCGCGTTTGGACAACATCCAAGCCAGCTACAAGATGGCCGAGGAAATCGAAGACCCGACCGCCGTCACCCGTCGCTCACAAGAACCCACCAACAAACAGTCGCCTGTCATCAAAGGTGTGTTGCCTGATTTGCCCGCGCCACCTGCCGAGGCGCGTCCAGCCAGGCCCGAGCGCACGCCGCCTGCAGCGCCTCGCGCTGCGGCCACGGCTGCCGCCCCAGCAGCTGCTGAGAAAGGCTTCTTTGGCTGGCTCAAGTCCTTGTTTGGCGGCTCAGAAACTGCACCTGAAACCACCCCTGCACGCAGCACCACTGGCAAACCTGGTGAACGCCGTGAGGGCGGTCGTGAAGGTGGTCGAACTGAAGGCCGAGGCGATGGCCGCCGTGGTGGTCGTCGCGGTGAACGTGGCGGCGAACGCGGTGAAGGTCGCCATGCGGAAGGGCGCAACCCTGAAGCCCGCACCGAAAGAAGCGCGGAAGGTCGCGGTGAAGGCCGCACTGAAGGCAGGAGTGAAGGCCGCGGTGGTCGCAATGGCCGCGGTGAAGGTCGTGGTGAAGGACGTAATCGCCCAGAAGCACGCCAAAGCGATGGCCGTGGCACAGATGCAGTCAATGAAGACAACCGCCATCTTGATGCAGCGGCGAAAGCTGACAACCCAGACGCAACGGGTGACAAGCCTGCGCGCCAAGCGCGTGGCGAGGGTCGTCGCGGACGGGGCCGCCGAGGCGATCGATCCACCAACGGCGACAACCCTGCCGCGCTGGACGATAAACCCATCCCACAAGCCTCGGATGAGCAAGCCGTTGAATCGACTGCACCAGCGAATGAAACCAGCCCTGCGAGCAACGATGGCGAACGTGTCAACGAGCGTCGTGAGCGCCGTGGCCGTGACCGTTATGGCCGTGAGCGTCAACCCCGTTCTGCGCAGCAAGATGCTTTCCAAGACCCGCCAGAACAGGGACAAGCACCTGAGTCACAAGCTGCTCAACAGACGCCAACCGCGCCTGCCAGCAGTTCAGCGCCTGCCAAGAGCCTGCGCATGCCCGTCATCGCCTCCTACGATTTGCCGTTGGACCAGTTGCAAAGCGTGGCGCAGTCGTCTGGTTTGGAATGGGTCAACTCCAACCCCGCGCGCATCGCGCAAGTGCAAGCGGCCATCGCAGCAGAGCCGCGTGCGGTTCATGTGCCGCGTGAGCGTCCACCGGCCGTGGTGTTGGACGAAGGTCCCTTGATCTTGGTGGAAACCAAGCGGGACCTGAGCCAGATGAAGATGCCGTTCGACAACAGCTGATTGATCCTCAAGGCCTCTCTGATTGAGAGGCCTTTTTCATGGCGAGACCTGCGTCATTGAGAGGGGCCTCAGCCCTCGACCTTGGCAGACAGCTTCCAGCAGGCCAAGGCCTGTGCGTTGTCCCCCTTTTGCTCGGCCAACTCGGCCAACGCGCGCCAGGCTTGACGCTGCAAGTCGGCCGCACCCAGACGAGGGGCGACCTGCGACAGCATTTGCTGCGCCTTGCCCCACAAACCATGTCGCAAACAGACCATGCCGCTCAGGTACTGCAACTCCAGACTGCGCGGATTGGCCAAGCGGGCTTGCTCAATCCGGGCCAGCCATTCGCTGTCTGGCGGCAAGGCGTTCAAGGTGGCAGATAAAAGGCGCACCAAACGCTGACGTTGCGACAAGCTGCCGGTCTCTGGCATGCGAGTGAGCTCGGTCCAAACAGGTAACAACCATTTCAGGACCAACAGAGGGTCCCCTTCGAGCGACAACAGACGCTGTGCGCCGTGCATCGCAATATCAGGTTGCTGGCGTTCTTCTGGCAGCAACAAACTCCAAGTGGCCTGCAACTGGCCGCTGTCATGGCAATCATCCAAACAGGCCACCGCCAAGCCGCGCACCAAACTGCGGGCGGGACCAGCGGCAAAAGCGCCATGCTTGGCCAGCAAACGCGCTGTGTCCAAAGCCGGCAAATGCAGTTGCCCTAGACGATCCGCCTTCAAGCGCAAGCGCAAGGCCAGGGTGCGTCGGGCCGTGCCATGGGGCAATTGGGCCAGGAACTGTTGCGCGGTGGTGTTGTCACGGTCGTGCAAAGCCCAACGCACCGCATTGAGATAGGCCGCATCGCGCAACTCAGGTTTCTGATCCACCCGCGCACCGCTGTCGCTGTGCGCCAGCACCTGTTGGAAATGTTGCTCACGGGCAGGTTTGTCGCGCAAGGCATGGGCGCTTTCGGCAGCCAACAAATGCAACAAACTGCGCATCAGCCCGAGCGAGGCTTGGGTGTCTGTGGGCGCCACGCTCAGCAGGCTTTCCACTTGGCTGAGCGCTTTGAGTGCCGCTTTGCGGGAACGGGTGTAACGACCCGTCATCCACAGCACCATGGCATTGAGCAAGGCGGCTTGCGCCACCCGTTCACGTTGTTGGGCTCGCCAACGCTTTGCTTGGGCGGGCAACTCGAACACCCCGAGCACACCGCGCAAGGCGACATAGACCAGCACAAAGCACAAGACTGTGCCGACCACCACCAAATTGAGCGACATGTCGATCCGGTAAGGCGGTACAAACAAGGTGACCGTGCCAAATCGCTGACTCAACCCCAGTGCAGCAGACACGGCCAATCCGAACAAGGCCAACAACCACAGAGCCCAGCGCATGTCAGCGTCCTGCCGCCGCTGTCGCCAAAGCGGCCATCGTGCCGTCTAAGCGAGGCATGTCAGCCACATGGATTTGCCCTTGCACTTGCCGCATGAGGTTTTTAGCGGTTTGACCTTGGCGATGGGCGAGGTCAAAAAATCGGTTCATGTCACGCTCAGCCATGGCCAAGTCATTGCGAGCCGTCACAGTTTGTCGCGCCAGCAAGCCCAGCCGCGCATTGAGCAAGCGCAGTTTGAGGTTTTCACGGGCGAAGAAACTTTGTTCTGGAGACAGCAAGACGGCATCGGGTTGTTCAATGCGACTCACCCGCACCAAGCCAGTCACTTCAGACCACATGCGGCGGCCAACTGAAGCCCAATCGCCATCTCGCCAAATTTGGGTCCACGTGGGAAGCGCTGCTTGATCAGGCCTTGCGGCGGCCCGTGTGTTGGGTCCCACGGCATTCATGGGCGGCAAGGTTTCAACCAACAGCACCAATTCATCCAGTCGAATCAATAACCCAGGCACATCGGTCAAAGTGGCCGATTGCAGCCGGTCAATGTCATGTTGAATGGCCCGCAGAACGGGTGCCAAGCGCGGTTGCGCCACTTTGGAGAGGCGTTTTTGGGCGGTTTGCAAAGCCACCAACATCGGCTGCACGCTGCCGGTGAGTTCAGCTTGCTGTTGCGCCAAGCCCAGCGCCGACTCGATATCGACCACCAAGTTTTCATCACGGGAACGCGACAAACTTTGCATCAACTCTTCCAACTGGCTGCGCTGCAGCGCCACTTCGCTCAATCGGGCATCCAGCAAAGCAACACGGGCAGCCGTCTCTTGGGTTTGGTCTTGTGCGGTTTTGGCCAGGCTGTTGGCCTGCATGGACAACTGGCCAGCATCAGCGCTTTGTCTGGCCAGCAACTCTTGCATGGTGCTCATTTTTTGCCAGAGCTGCCAGCCCATCAGCAAGCTCAACACCGCCAACCCAAGGCTGATTTGGGGCAACCACCTGCGCCATCGTGAAGCCTGGGAGGTGGAACTCTCTGTCGTGGGTGCACTGCTCATTCAAAGGATTCTAATGAGGCGAGCACCGCTGCCACACTGGGCATGGAAACCTTCACCTCACTGAACCCCATGTGCAAAGCCGCTTGTGCAATGCGCTCATGCGTGGCCAAGGCTTTGGCAGATGACCAATCTTCATGGGGCACGAGCTGAGCCAGGTTGTGCACCGACTGCGAACTGCTGAACACCCAAACACTGCCATCATGCGCAGCTTGCCTGGCTTGGGCCAACTGCGGGGCATCCCACACAGGCAGATGGCGCTGGTACACCGCCATGCTGTCGACCTGCACCCCCCTGTTTTGCAACTGCTGAATCAACCAATCACGCCCCACCCCTTCAGCGGTGCTGTCGGGCTTGTCGGCATCGCTGCCTCTGAGGATCAACACAGCGCGATCCGTCTGGAGTTGGGATTGCACCACCCGCCACAAGGCCTCGGTGTCAAATTGTGCGGAGGTGGGCGGGGGACTGTCGATCAAACCCATCGGCACCCCGGCATCCAGCAGCGCTTGGCGGGTCCCCGGACCTGTGGCCCAGCACCGGGTCAGGCCCCAACCAGCCTGGGGGGTTTGTTGCTGAAAGGCATGCTGCACCGCTGCACGGCTGACGAACATGACGGCTTGGTAACCATGCCAAGCGGACATGATTCCTTTGATGCGCATCAAATCGGCATGGGCTTGGACCTCGATGAGAGGCCATGATTGAACTTTGAAACCCGCTTTATCGAGGCTCTTGGCCCAGACGGCCAACTCAGCGGCAGGTCGGGTGAGGATGACGCCGGGGCGCCGCTTCACTCAACGCGCCCCTTGGGCACGCAATTGTTTGGCAGCTGACAAGCCCAGTTCTTCCGCTTCTTCCAAGGTGCTGACATCACCTTGGCTGTGAGCCCGAATGAGCGGGGCGTGCAAGTCTTCGGGGTTGCCCCAAGCTGCATGCAAATCGAGCACGGGGCCATGCAACACCGCGTGGGCTGCCAGGGGCATGGAACAACTGCCCCCCATGGCACGGCTGACGGCACGTTCGGCGGCCACAGCCAGCCAGGTGGTTTGATCGGCCAAGGGTGCCAAGATCTGGCGCACATCATCGCGGGCACTGCGGATTTCAATGCCCAAAGCACCTTGCCCAGCAGCGGGCAGCATGTCGGTGGTGGCAAAAATATGGCGAATGCGGTCCGCCAATCCCAAACGCTTCAAACCCGCAGCGGCCAGCACAATGCCTGCATATTGACCTTCATCGAGTTTGCGCAAGCGGGTGTCCAAGTTGCCACGCAGGGGCTCGATCTGCAAATCGGGGCGCATGGCGCGCAGCAACACGGTGCGACGCAAACTCGATGTACCCACCACCGCACCCTCTGGCAAGTCTTGCAAGCTGGCAAAGTGCGGGGACACCCAGGCGTCGCGTGGGTCTTCACGTTCCATGACACACGCCAAGGCGAAACCTTCAGGCATGTCCATGGGCACGTCTTTGAGGGAGTGCACCGCCAAGTCGGCTCGACCTTCTTCCAAGGCGACTTCGAGTTCTTTGACGAACAAACCCTTGCCGCCAACTTTGCTGAGGGAGCGGTCGAGGATTTGATCGCCCTGGGTGGTCATGCCCAAAATGTCCACCTGATGTCCCAGACCACGCAACAGATCTTGCATGTGGTGGGCTTGCCAAAGAGCCAAGCGGCTTTCACGGGTGGCGATGGTGAGGTGAATAGGATTCAAAACAGAGCCAAATCAAAGGAAATTTGTCTCTTGAATGCTAGCATGGGGTCACTCATGGTTTTCCCTTGTGAACCACCCATTTGCCCATGCCCAAGCCAGCCCCTCGCTCTTCAACTCGTCCCCCCACCCGTTCTGGTTTACAGGCGGCGTTGGCCCTGCAAGACCGGCCCTTGGTGGACGACATCCGTTGGTTGGGGCGCATTCTGGGAGATGTGATTCGTGAGCAAGAGGGCGATGACGCCTTTGCCCTGGTTGAGCACATTCGCCGACTGTCGGTGGCGTTTCGCCGCGATGCCGATGCGCTGGCCGGCAAGGCTTTGAAAAAGCAACTGGCTTCGCTCTCCAGCGAACAGGCGGTCAGCGTGATTCGCGCTTTCACGTATTTCAGCCACTTGGCCAACTTGGCCGAGGACCAACACCACATCCGCCGGCAACAACTGCACGACCGAGCCGGCGACGTGCATGCTGGAAGCGTGGAACAGGCCTTGGGCAAACTGAAAACCGCTGGCTGGACCCACAAAGCCGTACGTCAAGCCTTGGCCCACGCCCATATTTCGCCGGTGTTGACCGCCCACCCCACCGAGGTGCAACGCAAAAGCATTTTGGACGCCGAACGCGGCATTGCCCACAGCTTGCAAGAGCGAGACGCCATCACCTCCCGCCCCACGGACGCCACCACGGCCCGCGCCATGGCGCTCATTGAAGCGCAGGTCCGCGCCAGGGTGCTGCAGCTGTGGCAAACCCGTTTGCTGCGCTTCACCAAACTCACCGTGGCCGACGAAATTGAAAACGCCATGGGCTATTACGAGTCCACTTTTTTGTCGGAGATCCCCAAGCTTTACGCAGATTTGGAAGCCGACTTGGGTGGTCAGCCGATTGCGCCTTTTTTCCGCATGGGCCAGTGGATGGGTGGCGACCGCGATGGCAACCCCAATGTCAACGCCGACACCTTGCAGTACGCCCTGCAACGCCAATGCGAGGTGGCGCTGCGCCACTACCTGACCGAAATCCATTGGCTGGGCAGCGAACTGTCGAGTTCGGCCATGCTGGTCGGTGTGCCACCCGCCTTGCAAGCCTTGGCCGATTCGTCACCCGACACCAACGCCCACCGGCAAGACGAACCCTATCGACGCTGCCTCACCTTTGTGTATGCGCGTTTGGCCGCCACCTTGTCGCACCTCACAGGCAAAGAAGCCGCGCGGCACGCCTTGCCGCCGCAAAACCCCTACCCCGATGCCGACAGCTTGCTGGCCGATTTGCGCACCTTGGACGAAGCCCTCACCGCGCAACACGCCCAAGCCTTGGCAGTGCCGCGACTGCGTCCGCTGATGCGAGCGGTGCAGGTGTTTGGTTTCCATTTAGCGACAGTCGATTTGCGCCAAAGCTCGGACCAGCACGAACTGGTGGTGGCCGAGTTGCTGAAAGTGGCGGGCCTAGAAACCCACTATGCCAAGCTGGATGAAGCAGCGCGGCAAGCCTTGCTGGTGCAGGTGTTGAACGACCCACGCCCCTTGCGCATCCCGCACCACGCTTACAGCGCCCACAGCGTGTCCGAGTTGCGAATTTTTGAAACTGCGCGGCAAATCCGGCACGACTTTGGCCCGCAAGCGATTCGCCACGCCATCATCAGTCACACCGAGAGCGTCAGCGATCTGCTGGAAGTGTTGGTGCTGCAAAAAGAAACCGGCCTGCTGCAGGGCAGTTTGAACAGCGGGGCTAAGGCCGAGTTGATTGTGTCGCCCCTGTTTGAAACCATCGAGGACCTGCAACAAGCGCCCCACATCATGCGCGGCTACTACGCCTTGCCAGGCATCGCGGCCATGGTGAAACGCAGCAGCAGCGAGCAAGACATCATGCTGGGTTACTCGGACAGCAACAAAGACGGCGGCATTTTCACCAGCAACTGGTCGCTCTACCAAGCCGAATTGGCCTTGGTGAATGTGTTCGAACAGTTGGAAGAACAACACGGCATCACTTTGCGTTTGTTCCATGGCCGAGGTGGTACCGTGGGTCGTGGCGGTGGCCCCAGCTACGACGCTATTCTTGCGCAACCCCCTGGCACGGTACGTGGGCAAATCCGCCTGACCGAGCAAGGCGAAGTGATCAACTCCAAGTACGCCAACCCCGCTTTGGGCCGACGCAACCTGGAAACCTTGGTGGCCGCCACCTTGGAGGCCAGTTTGTTGCAAACCCAAAAAGCCGCGCCACGCGCTTTCATAGAAGCGGCTGAAAGTTTGTCTTTGCACAGCTTCAAGGCTTATCGTCATCTGGTCTATGAGACGCCCGGTTTCACCGATTACTTTTTTGAAGCCACACCGCTGCGCGAAATTGCCGCGCTGAACATTGGTTCGCGGCCAGCGTCGCGCAAAGCCTCGCAACGCATCGAAGACCTGCGCGCCATTCCATGGGGGTTCAGCTGGGGTCAATGCCGTTTGACCCTGCCCGGTTGGTTGGGTTTTGGCAGCGCGGTGCAACAGTTCTTAGACCACCATCCCACGCTGTCGCAAACACAGGCACTGGCCTTGCTGCGCCGCATGGACAAGCAGTGGCCGTTTTTCCGCACCCTGCTCTCCAACATCGACATGGTGATGGCGAAAAGCGACTTGGCGCTGGCCTCGCGTTACGCCGAGTTGGTGACCGACGCCAAGTTGCGTCGGCGCATTTTCAAGGCCATCGAAGCTGAGTGGCACTTGACCGCACAGGCCCTGCAGCTCATCACGGGGGCGAAACAGCGCTTGGCGAACAACGCCTCACTGGCGCGGTCCATCAAACACCGCTTTCCCTACATCGATCCGCTGCACCACCTGCAAGTGGAATTGATCCGCCGACACCGTGCCGGCATCACCGACGAGCGGGCGCAACGCGGCATCCACTTGTCGATCAACGGGATAGCAGCGGGTTTGCGCAATACCGGCTAGCGACTGTTATTGCGAGGCCTTGTCATTGCGGGGCCCTGTCATTGCGAGCGAAGCGAAGCAATCTACTTGTGACAGATTGCTTCGCTTCGCTCGCAATGACGAATTAGCTATGCTCGCAATGACGAATTGGTTTTACCAGCAATGACAAATTGGCTTTGTTTGCAATGACCCGTTTTTATTTGCTGGCAGGTGCAGCAGGCGCCTCAGCAGCTGGCGCGGCAGGTGCTGGCGCAGCAGCTGGTTTGGTTTCTTCAGGCGCATGCACCGCATCAGCGCCATGCTTTTCTCCGCTCATGTCCACGCTGTCTCCAGCCTTGAAAATGACAAACAACGCCAACGCCGCGAACGCCACAAATCCCAATGCAATTTTCCACATGATGCTTGTCTCCAAAATATTTGTTGCCCTGACACAGGGTTGGGCAGGAATTTAGCACTGGAGTTCTGTGGGTTGGCTTACAACTCAAAGACCCCACCTAAAATGACAGAATGACTTCCAATTCGCTCGACCGCAAATCCGAGGCTTGGTCCGCCCTTTTCTCTGAACCCATGAGCGAATTGGTGCAGCGCTACACCGCCAGCGTGTTTTTCGACCAGCGCCTGTGGCGTGCCGACATACAAGGCAGCTTGGCCCATGCCGAGATGCTGCAAGCCCAAGCCATCATCAGCGCGCAAGACCTGGCCGACATCCAGCGCGGCTTGGCGGAAATCACACAAGACATCGAGAGCGGTCAGTTCGAGTGGAAGCTGGAACTCGAAGATGTGCACCTGAACATCGAAGCGCGCCTGACCCAGCTGGTGGGCGACGCGGGCAAACGCCTGCACACCGGACGCAGCCGCAACGACCAAGTGGCCACCGATGTGCGTTTGTGGTTGCGCGATGAAATCGACACCATCCGCGAACTGCTCAAAGCCCTGCAACGCGCTTTGGTCGATGTGGCCGCCCAGCACACCGAGACGGTGATGCCCGGTTTCACCCATTTGCAAGTGGCGCAGCCCATCAGCTTTGCGCACCACCTCTTGGCCTATGTGGAAATGCTCTCGCGGGACGAAGAACGCATGGGCGAAATTCGTACTCGCACCAACCGCTTGCCCTTGGGGTCGGCAGCACTGGCTGGCACCACCTACCCGCTGGACCGCGCTCGTGTGGCGACAACACTGGGCATGGTCAACGCGCAAGGCGAACCTCAACTCTGCCAAAACAGCTTGGACGCGGTGAGCGACCGCGACTTCGCCATCGAGTTCACCGCTGCCGCATCACTGTGCATGGTGCACATCAGCCGCTTGTCGGAAGAGCTGATCATTTGGATGAGCCAAAACTTCGCATTCATCCAATTGGCCGACCGCTTCACCACCGGTTCGTCCATCATGCCGCAGAAGAAAAACCCCGATGTGCCCGAATTGGCGCGGGGCAAAACCGGGCGTGTGGTGGGCCATTTGATGGGCCTCATCACCTTGATGAAAGGCCAACCGCTGGCCTACAACAAAGACAACCAAGAAGACAAAGAGCCGCTGTTTGACACCGTGGACACTTGGCGCGACACCTTGCGCATTTTTGCCGAGATGGTGGGCGGCCAGGTCAACCTGGCCACCGGCCAAAAAGAAGGCGGCATCACGGTCAACGCCACCGCCATGGAGGCCGCGGCCCAAAAGGGCTACGCCACCGCGACCGACCTGGCCGACTACCTGGTCAAAAAAGGCCTGCCCTTTCGCGACGCGCATGAAACTGTGGCGCAC
>JACCDX010343110.1_pt1 | contig 45392 bp, 43 predicted proteins | sample 7449681 | NCBI WGS metagenome assembly JACCDX01 (sample SAMN15323450, study PRJNA562643) | freshwater metagenome | isolation source: river surface water | place: USA:Blue River Watershed | collected 2017-08-18
CAAAAGTAAAACTACGTTAGATAAAGAATTACAAGATTTAATAACATCTATTTTTAATACAAATAAAAGTTTGAATAATGGAACCAATATAAAGACACAAAGTAATTTTCATCTTGTTTTATTTCAATTATTGAAATTTATCAAATGTTTTGAAATTGATATTTTGCGTACCATGTATATGACACCTTTAAATGATTGTGGTACATTTGATATCAAAGAATACTATAAATCATTTCAAAAGAATATACGAAAGAATTTACAAAAAGTAAAAGATAATTATCAAACTTTAATTAAAAAGATTGAACAAAGTAAAAAAGAAAATTTGACACTTATGGATGAACGAAAAAATGAATATCGTGATACAAATGCAGAATTAACAAATAAAGAAAAACAATTAAATGAAAAGAAATCTAAAAAAGAAGAATTAGATAGAAAAAAACGTGGTTTAAGACCAGGAAGAAATGATATTCGAATTGGAGAAATTAATAGTCAAATTACTGGTTTAGGAATATCCGACTTAGAAATACAAATAGCAAAATTGAAAGCTATAAAAACAAATTTAGAAATGAAACTTCGTACGAATAAACGACTTGATGATGAATACATTTCTTTATTAACTTCCAAAGAAAATGAAGCAAAATCAAAAATTGCAAAAATGGATTCTTTATTTAATTCCATGGCTTCTATTTTTCCCAAATTAAATCAAACCTACCAACTTTTAAATCAAATCAAAGATAAAAATGATAAATTGGCCAAACGAAAAAATACAAATCGTTTATTAGAAGGTTTAGAGAGTGATACCTTATTTAAAGAAATCAACAATTTATTTGAAGTTTCAAAAGAAAATAATACTACAAATAATATCAAATATAAATTGAAAATTAAAAAGAATGCACAATTATTCAAAATGAGAGTTCCTGTTTTATTGAAATATTTTTCCAATAAATTAAACTTTTATAAAAATCGCAAAGGTATTCTTTCTATGTTCAAATTAAACGCAAATGTTATTCCCTCTCTCCCCGCCAATCAATCCATCAAAGAATTACTTCCCATGAAAATGAATGATTTCAAAAAATTATTCAATACAACCAATCTCATTTCCAAACCAAATCAAAAAAATGTTACATCCACTTCTGCTATTACAAATACTTCAGTTCCTTCTTATCCTGCATCAACGACACAAACGAAGTATGGTGTTCCTTCTCCACAATCTTATTCTCCTACATTAGGAGGAGCGAATATAAAGAAAACAGATGTAAAAGCGAATGTAAAAACGAATCCAGAATTTATAACAGTTTTGGATAAGATATTAGATACAGTAAGAACAAAAGAGAGTGGAAATCCAGTTTATGCAAATCGCATGGAATGTTTTATTAAATATTTAGATACAGAAGATGAGAGAATTTCAAATGAGATTATGTTAAAATTACTTCGTGTGCAAAACATTAAAAAAGCAGAATATCAATTTGCTTTTGCTGAACAAATTAAATTCATTACAAGAAGAATGTACAGAATGGAATTATTTATTCAAAAATTAAAAGACCCCAAAGTGAATTTAGAACATATTTATATGACAGATTTAATATTAATGTATTTTTCATTACATTATATTTTATCTAACTTTTTAGATTGTATCATCAAAGAAAATCAAAAGATTTTAATCGCATAAAATATTTGGGAAAATGAAAATAAAAATTGAAAAAGAAAAGTAAAATATAAAAAAAAATGAGTATAAAGAAATATAAAAAATATACAATGAATAAGTATAATACATCTACACTTTCTTTCAAGATGACTGAGAATGTACAGCAAAAGTTTGGTTCCTTACAATTAATTATTGGTCCTATGTATGCAGGCAAGAGTACGGAATTAATTCGTATGATTCGTCGTTTTAAATGTTTGGATAAGAATGTGATTGTTATTAATCATGTTTATAATAATCGTTATGGTTCATCTTCATTGACAACTCATAATAGGGATGTGTTTGATGAATGTGTAATTTTGGATTCTTTACATAAATTGGAGGAGGGTGAAAATAGGGAACATTTTGAGAGAGCAGATGTGATAGTAATTGAAGAATTACAATTTTTTGCAGATGCTTATGACTGTATTACAAAATGGATTGATTTTGATGGAAAGTGTGTTGTAGGTGCTGGTTTAGATGGTGATGCTAAAAAACAACCTTTTGGAGATGTATTGCGTTTGATTCCACATGCAGAGGATGTAATTAAATTAAAGGCATTATGTAAGAGATGTGGAGATGGAACTGAAGCAATTTTTTCTAAAAAAATTGTAAATAATGAAGATACAGTATTAGTGGGTAGTAATGATGTATATGAGGCAGTTTGTAGAAAGCATTTTTATGAAATGAAATAAAAAATGAAAAAAGGTAGATATAAAAAGAGAAATAGAGAGGGTGTAGAAGAGAAATAAAAAGAGATGAGTTCAAATAAACAGTTATCATTACATTCATTTTTTCCAACCATTAAAAAAAATGGAAAAGTATTAGAGATTAAACGATTTTTTTATTTAAAATGGGTAAATAAGTATTCACCCATATTTCATGCAGAATGGTTGATGGAGAGACCGAGTGATGTTAATTTTATAGAAGAAGTAAAATGGAATCAATTAAGAAAGACGCATACATTTTATTTGTGTGGTCATTTTCCGGATATGAAAGAGAAGAAGTTTTTCCTACCTCCTGAGACAAAATATAAAAATGTACAAAATTTGAAATCTCATTTACAAAAATGTATTCGCAAACAGAATGATGATTTAGCCATTCGTACTGCTGTTCATTATATGAAATTAGATATTGTTGATTTTTTAAGAAGATTACCTATTATTATGATTGAAGATGTTATGTTACATGAATCTTTTACAACATTAATGTGGTTAATGATTTCACAATCTTCTACAACATTTAAAATGAAACGATATATGTATGAATGGTTATTAGGATTAGTTTATGTATTATGTAAGATAGAAAGAAAAGATGTGATAGAATATGAAGAATTAGATGAGAATACAAAGTTGATTGATTTAATAGAATCATATCATACATTGAATACAATACAATGTTCGATATTATATTGTATGCAATTAAGAACGGCATATGGTGGAATGAGATGTGATATGGATATGTTTGTTCAATATGCAAATCGATGGAAAAAGAGATTTGAGGGAAATGAAGATGGAATTGAGATGGAGAGGAGGATGATACGAAATGTATCATTTTATTCAGTACAAACGTTAGAATTAGATATGTGGGATTTATCAGCTATTGATTTTCATTGTAATGGGAAGATAATAGAATATGTATTAAAGAGATATCCAGATTATACAGAGGAAGAGATAAAAAGATTGATATGGGAAAATTCTTCAAAAATAAATAGTCGAGTGAGACAAGAAGTGTATGATGTGGAGAATTGGAATATAATCAAAATGCATGTAGAAAGAACACAAAAATACTTATTAGAATCTTCCTATGGAACATAATATGTTTTTCATTTTATCAATTTTATTTTTATTTTTAATTTTTATAATTTTTCATTTTGTTATTTTTGTAAGCTTTGGGTTCGCCTAAAGGCTCAAGAGGATTGATTTTGCCTATTGAGGCAAAATCAAGACATAAGTGCTCGGGGCAGGTGGGTTTCGCTTCGCTTCACCCATCCAGCCCACTCGCGCGGGCCTTACGGCCCGCATGCGACCCCTTTGGGGTCGCCCGCGGACTTCCCTCCTTTAGGACGGAATGTCCGCCTTGACGGAGCGTAGCGACGTCATTTTATGAAAATAATTCTTTTCACAAAACATTTTGTGAAAACATATATAAAAACATACATAAAAATACAATATCATTTTACTCATATAACTTTCGATAACTCATATTCTGTCCCGATTTCAAATGATACATATCGCCTTTCTTTCGATTTCCACCATATACTAACACCATCCTATCATTTTTTAAATTCTTCTCTCTCATATATTCCCTTATCGCCTCCTCCTCATTTCCCACTTTATATACCTTCTTTTCATTTTTATATTTTATCGATACTCTCTTCTCATTCTTCTTTCCACCATTTAATGGTTTTATTTCACCCACATTTACTGTATCATATTTCGAATTCTCATTCGATTGATTCATATTTGTTTTTATATCCGTCATCGCTTTTCCTGTTGAAGATGTCATATCTGTCTCTACTATCACCTTCTCTGTTTGATTTTGTAATGTTTTTGTTATAGGAATTACCTCCCATGATGGAACTGATGTACCACTCATTCCTCCCTATTACTCTATCAATATTTTTTTCTTATCAACCTATCTTATTTAATTCTTCTTTATACTTTCCTACCACATTCATATATTTATATAAAACTTTCTTACCATCACGATAAACTACTCTTGGAACTCTTAATTTTACACGACTTCCTATATATTTATACTCTTTACCTGTTTCCAAATTTTTCATCACAAATACAATAAATTTACCATTATGATTCGTCAAATTTGTTTTTCTGGCTAATTTAGTAAATGCCTTTTGTGCAGCACGTTTTGGAGATGTTCCTACAAATCGACCACTCATTTCATTTTCTTTTGGATAATCCATAATTGCATATACACTCTTCATCTTCTATTCTCTATACAGATTTTATCATTCTTTCATAAAATCTTTCATCGATAAAAATAACTAAATAATAAATTAAGTTCAAAGAAAAGAAACGAATCATCTTCCATTCGCATCATCTTATGAGAGCTGAATCAATAAGAATCTTCCTATATATATTTTCTACAAAAAGATATATCCATTCTACATCTTTCCATTTCATTCCATATATAACTATCCCCTCTCTTATCCCTTTATTCTATATTTAGTTTAGGACCACCTCACCCTCCTCCCATATTCTTTCTCTTCTCATATTCTTCATCTTCACTATCATAATTTGATACCAAATCATCCTCTATCTCTTTCTTCTTTTTACCACCATTCTTACTTCTTTTACTATTCTTTTCACTATTCACTAATTTCACCACCGAACGCATCTCAAATTGCACTCCTGCTCTTGATGCCTCCTTCTTCTCCCTCTCTGTTAATTTCTTATAATAACCTACATAAGGACCAAATATCTTCTTTTTGGATAAATTGGTTGTCTCTTGAATAGTAAATGTGGAACGCAATTTCAATTTATCATCTCCATTCAAATTCTTTGCATGACATAAACTCTTAAATAACTTTTTTGCTGCTGATAAAGGAGTTCCCGATTTATTCAATTTTACATAACCCACATTCATCTCCTTCTTATCTGCCTCAATTAACTTAAAATGTCTCACTTTACTTCCACCCTCCTTCTCATTCTCTTCTAAATAAGATTCTAATAACTTTAAATCTTTCTCAAATTGCTCCTTTGTATAGCGACTCTTCACCATCCTTATACTCTTTATTTACATTTTTTTTAAATTCATTAACAAAAATAACACTAAAATTATGAATCCTAATACATATACCATATATCTTACCTTACTATCATCCATTTTAGGATTCATTACCTCAAATCCTTCTTTCACAGTTACTTGACTTTGTGTATCAATGGGTGTATTTGTACTTGCTTTCTCTAAACTTTGTGTCTGTAACATCATAGGAGATACTACTCTTGCAGGATTTCCTAATGTCTTAAATGTTCCATTCTCTGTTAATTCTATCTGTCCTGTTGGATTTAATCCTATAAATTGATTCATTAATTGAATACGCTTCATCTCTTCTTTACTTACTTGTTCCATTCTTCTATTCTTTATACACTTTTTTTCTATTCTTTATTCAAACTTTTTTTGTATCTCCTCCACATCCATCTTACTACGCTCTTTTCTAAAGATAACTGTATCATATCCTCCTACTACTTGTTTTCCTGCTACATAAGGTTCTGTTGCAAAGATTTTAAAATATCGTTTCACTATCATATTATACATATCTTCTTTTGGATAAAAATAAAAATCTGTCTTTTTAATTCTCTTCTCTTTCGTATCCAATACTATCTTATCAAAATATTCATAATGATTCTTCTCTTTACCTTCCAAATAATAACAATCATGATGAAAATCATTCAAATATGTAAATCCATGCAAATTACCTTTATCATCCATATAATTCATTGAATAATATCTTGCACCTACTCCTAATTTTCCATTATGATAAATAGGTGTTACTAAAAATCCTTGGTCTTTTAACCAATAATTACAATTTTCTATTATTTTTTCCATATCTTTTTTAGTATGATAATTTAATAATCTCTCATCTAAGACAATATGCGAAAATTCACCTTCACTAAATAATTTTTTATTTAATAAATCTCCTCTTATATACTTACATTCAGGATGCAATATCTGTGCCTTCTCTAACATCACACCCGATTTATCCACACACTTCACATTATCATAAAATTTCTTTAAGTACCCCCCTAATTTATTTACACCACAACCACCGACTAAAATATGAATATCTTTTTCATTGGCGATATTATCTAAACATTTTGTTTTCATAGGTTCCACAACATTCTTTACATCTGTTAAATCACGATATACAGTCTCATATATATCTACAAATTCACTATCATAAATATCATCAATATCATCACCTTGAGTACCACCTATTCTTTCTTCATAATGTTCAACAGTTCCACAATGAAGATTAAATGTTTTGGAACCACATTGAAGATAACTAATGACAAATAAAATAAGTAGAATGACAAATAAAAAAAAGTAAAATATTTCCATGGAGAACTCTACTCATTCATGTGATTTTTTTTCATATTTTTTTTCCTAATTACTTGTATGAATCATGAATCAATCTATAATCCATGATATACTTTTCTTTGCATATCCATATTATGAATCTTTTTTGCAAAAACAAATCTCTTGGGGAGAATATGAAAAATTATGTAGAAAACAATTTTCATTTTTTCAAAAAGAGAATCCTATTCTTTTTTTGATTCTTATTGAAAAACCATATATGCCGAAATGAGTATAAAAAAATAAGAAAAAATAATATAGAAATATAATAAAATGGAATCTGCTGAACAAATTCGTACCAATGTAAAATTACTTCTCGAATTCTGTCTTCGAAGAGAAAATATTCAACTTCGCAAACAAAATATCGATGAATATAAACAAAAATGTATGCAAATCTTTACAGATGTTCATCAAAAATATCCTACTCTCTTCTTTACCATTATTGAGAATCCCACAAGTTTCCCTATGCAACGTCTTGAAGAATTACTTCAATATAAAAAAAAGATTGAACAAGATGAATCGAAAACGGAAGAAGTCAATCATGAATTAGGACAAAAGTATTATGATGAATTTGTCAAACATAAACTTGATAAAAAATAATTTACTTTTTATCGATTTCAAAAAAAAATATTTTTTAATGATTTGTTAAATACATCGATTGCCGATTTATTGATATATGATATTTATTACACCAATCTACTGCATTCTTCACTTGATTTTTAATTAATCTATCATATTCTTCTTTTGATGGTTTTTCATAAGCTAATTTAATTGTTCTCTGTAAATAAAACTTCTGTTGTTCAATATACAAACCATTATATCTTTCAATCATTCGTACAAAATCATTTGGAACTCGTATTCCCTCAATATCATATGTTTCATTTTCTGTACAAGGATTTGTTTTCTGCAAACGCTGATATTCTTGTAAAATAAATAATAAATATTCTTTCTCATCCTCTTGTAATATGTCACGATAACCAATACATACTACATATTTTTCAGAGTTTGCAGGTCTTGATGTATCTGGTTTATATAAATATACTTCATCAAAGTTTTTAAATAATAAATACATAATTTTTAACATCGAACTTGTAAATAAATCAAATACTTTACACACAAAAGTTCCACCACGTCTCAATATATTTAATGCAACTACCGATTCTGCATATATAATTTGACAAGAATTAATTTCTTGACCATTAAAATCTTGTGAATAATCGAATCCTCCATCTGCTGTCACTATAAATGCTTTTTGTCTTTGAAAATTACGAATATAATTTTTGACATCTTGATAATAATATAAATTTCCATATTCGATATGTATATTTGATTTATCACCAAATATTTTTTTCATTTTATTCCAATCAGGTACATATTCATTATTAGGACGCAAAGTAATTCCATAAAATACATCTCTCGGTACTTTGGGTTTACAACGTTGTAAGCGATAATTATAAGTTGCTTCCATGAAACCACCCGGACCTTCTGCTAAATGTCCAAATAATAAATTATCTTGATTGGATAAATATGAAAATATTTTATCTGCAAAATTGTAATAAATTTCCCACATTTTAAAATAAGAACGACTTATAGGTTGATAATTGGAAATACTATCTTTCTTTTTATTTTTATGATAGGAAGTATAAATTAATTCAAAAGGATTTCCAATTTTTTTAATTTTATCCCATTCTTGTCCATTTTCCAATTTATCAATTTTTTCTTTTTCATGACAAATATCTTCATAAAATTTTCGAAAAATAAGTATTCTTCGTTTTTCTTTCTTTTGCAAATCTAAATTTGTGATTTGCAAATCTCGTTCTTCCAAACATTCTAATTTATATTTCATTTTTGCGTCTCTCCCTTTTTACAACTCTTCTTTTTTATATCCCTTTTCAAACGATTTTCTCTAATTTCTCTGTAATGATAAAATTCGTAAAAATAAATTTATCAAATCTAATATCAATTCAAGTGATTCTAATGGATAATTTGCATAATTATATACACTCGATTCTTTACATGTCTTTGCTTTCATTTTTAATCTTGTTGTATCATAAGCTACCAATAATGTAAATACAAAAATTACTACATATGTTGTAATTCGAAATAATCCTATATTCATTTTTTTTGTGATTGAACCATAAATTAAACCAATTAATTCAATAATAATAATCACAATTAAAGAAACTATCAATGCTGTCATAGCTTTTCCGTAAGTTCTTTCAAAAAAGTTAGGATAAATATAAGTCACTATCGTCATCACTAAAAAGATAAGTGCGACAATCATAATTGTGCGATTGATATAAGGTTTATATTCAGGAGAAGATACAACAGGATACATCATCATAGAGAATCCAATAATTAAAAGAATCCATAAGAAATGATTAAGAAGAATATTTTTCATAGGAAGAACATAATGAATGACAAAGATAAGAACAAGTGTAAGAATAAAACTAAAGAGTGAAGTTAAAAAATTGATATTCAATTTGTAATATTCGGCATAATAACAAACAAAACCAATAAAAAGAACAGCCAAACCGATATATAAATAAACGTTTATCATATAACGGTTACAGGTGGGTTCTCCGTTTTTGAAAGCAGAATTAAAAATAAGGAAACATAAAAAGAAGATGGCGATGAGGTAAAAATAAACTTGGCGTTCATCTTGATTTTTGAAAAAATCTATCATCTTTACTCTCTTCTTCGATTTTTTTCACATTCTTGTAAAAAAAATATATATCATAAAAATCAATATTTAAATATCCCCAAAACCATCATCACTCTCATATTCTTCACCACTATCTTCCACTTCCTTCTCTACAAAATTAATTTCTTTTACTTTTTCATCATTATCATCTACATGTTTCGCTGTATTCTCATTTACAGGAGGTGGTACAAATGATTCCATTTTTGAAGGATTTGGTGTGATTTCAGTAGGCAAAGGTGGATGAATGGATTGATTTATCTTCTTTGCAACTTTTGTTAATACTTTTCTTGCAACACGATTTGCAATACTATCAGTAATAGAATCAGCTACAAGTGATAAATCATCTTCTTCACCACCTCCTTTCATCATCTCCATAACACTTTCTTTTGTCTCTTCTTTTTGTTCAATATCAACTAATGTTTTTTCAGTACTTTCATTGACAACAGAATAAGATACTTCACTTGTTTTTCCATCGACTGTATCTTCTTTCTTCTGTTTTTTATCCATTAAATCTACTAATTTACGGAATAATGAATCAGGAGTATTTTTCACTTTACGATATACAAATGCACTACTCATAAAACTCCATCTCTTCTCATCTTCACTCATCTTTGAAATTGTTTCTCTCTGTTGTTGTAAATCATCTTCTTCAAAACCTTCAATTGGATTTCCAGTATCTAAATCTTGATAAAATTCACTAAATGGTTTAATAAATACTTTCTCAAATCCATATTCTTTCATAATATTATCTACGAAAGGAAAACTTACTAAATATTCTGGATGTACATTTCCAATCGTTCCAACATAAACATCAATCTGTTTTCCTAATACAGGTTTTCCATCAAATGAGATTTTTGTTTTATATTTCTTTTCAATCTTCCACATCATAGAACCATCAAAACGATTTCCTTCAATAAGAGATTTACCTTTTAATGCATTATAAATTCTTTCTCCATCAAATGTTGTTCCAATTAAATAACCTCCAATCTTTAAATTATCATTACAATTTTGTAAAATGGAACGAAGTGAAATTTCATCTTTAAAGAAATAATGAAAACAGAACATGAGAGATACTGTATCAAAAAGATATTTTGTAGGAATAAATCGTTTCATATTCAATTTATCAAATTCTGTAATTCCTGCTGCTTGTTCGGGAAAAATTAATTTACTTGTATCTCCTCGTAAAAAGATTCCTCTCTTTGGTTTCACTGGGAATTGTTTATACAATTCTTGTGCCTTCTTCACACTATGGAAATCTAATTCTACTCCCACCAACTCATAATATCTCGCTCTTGCTATCTTATTCATATCTACACCTTTACCTGCACATAAATCCAATATTTTACCTTTATCTCCTTGAACACCTTCTAATACTGCAGGTGATGTTGAATAATATAAAATATATTTGATAAAATGATTATGGAAATCTTGGTAAGGGAGACGTCCTTGGGGTGCATTTTCATTATGAATTCCTGCAAAATATGTTTTCGTTGCATCTACCACACCTGATTCTGTATTCGATACAGGAACTTCACCAGTTAATAACATCTGTTCAGTGACAGGGAAACGGATAGATTGAAAGACATCATTTGCAGTTCGTTCATTATTGGCGATACTTCCACCTGATTTGTATTTTAAGGTTTTATCTTTACGATGACGATAAGGTTTCCATTGATAACCTACTTCACCTTCTGGGTCAAAACCAAATTCTACAACCATATCATCTTCTAATTGTTCTTCTTCATTTGTAAAAGGGTCAATAGCAATCATTTTATCATTATCATCAATCATAATGTTTGTTACATTAAAAGTAGAAGCGGAATTACTATTTGTATTATCAGGATTAAATTCAACAGCAATGGGAGTTGATTTGCGCTGATTATTTTTACGGAAACTTCCTACATATAATTTCACAGTTTTATATTGTCTCAATTCAGTCTCTGTTTTTCCATCAGGACGTTTAATAAGAGTAATATGAGGTGATTTTGCATCTTTTCCATTATCATATTTTACAGTACGAATTAAAAAATCAATGGTATTTAAATGAGGTGGTTTCCATTTTAAGAGATGTTCCCAACTTCCACCACGATTAGGATAAAATTCAGTAATAGGAGTAAAAATGAGACCATCACTATAAAAAGGTTGCAAACTTCGTTCATTCCATAATTGTGCAATCATATCAAACATGACTTTGGGATTATCACGTTTATGTAATAAAAAGCGATAAGGTTTTAATTGAAGTTCAATACTATTTTCATCAGTAAAATAAGTAGAGAGTTGTCTGGATTTACTTCCAAAGAAATAACGTAAGATTTCAAAACGAGGTGTGAATTTATCTTTAGATTCATCTCCTATTTTTGCTAAATATCTTCTTCTAACATCTCTACCTTTTTCAAATAATACATCATAGAGAAAGAATTTACGACGTGTTCCAATTTTCACTAATTCTCCCTCAAATAAAGAATCTGCCCATTGTGAATCTTGAAATCCTGTATCAATCACATGAAAATTAGTATCAAATAAATACATTCTTCCATTTCTTTGTGGATTACTTGATTTTAATACATACATAAAATGACGCTCTCCATCTGCTTTCAATGTAACTGCATATTTATTATAAATATTAATATTTTTATCACTTTTTAATAAATTGACACGGTGAAAAGTTACAGGATTTGCTGCAATAAAATCATACTCATTTGTACCTTGACGACTCTCTGTTAAATTACCATATCCTTCTAAAACTTCATTTACAATTTCTTGTTTCATAATCATATCATTATTTTGTATCGTACATAAAATGAATCCCATATATGATACATATTTATTTGCTATTTCTTCAACACTTAGATTTGAATCCCCTCCTTTATATTCAATTTCAATTTCAAATTTTGGTTGCTCCTTTAAAGTATTCGTTTCTTTAAATATAGCACCTTTACCCATTTTTGTTGCAGTCATATCGATAGAGAATAGACCATCATCGGTTTGGATGGAATAACGATTTTTCATACGAAATACTTTTTGAATAGTTTTGCTAACTTCACGATTGAGAACTAAATTTTTATCTTTTTGATTAATATTTTTATCAGGTTTTTCATAATTTAAAGAAATGCGTAAATTATAATTCTCATCATCCACTCTATCTATCTTTTCTTTTTCAATCACTTTCACATGGTCCATATTGACTTGAGTAAAATCACTAAATAACCAATATTTTTTAATATCTGCATCATCAGTTATGGAAACACGAGTTGTTTCAACATCACTCTGTTCATTATATCCACTTTGAACAATAATATCTAAAATCTTTTCAATTTTAAATTGCAAACCTAAACCGTTATTTTCTTTGCTGTAGGTAAGGCGTTGAAATACGCGTTGATATGTATCATAATCGATAGTTACTTTTTTAAAATTTTTTCCATAAAAGCGAACTTCTAATTCATAATTAGGGTCTGTTTTGGATTGTTCGATGAATGAACATAATTTATCAAAAGTAGATTTATCCAGTTCCATTTTTATATGCCTCTATAATAAATTCTTATTTTATTTTATATTGAATTTTTTGATTTTTTGTGAATTCATTTATTTCATAAAATGGAAACTTCTTCTCCAACAAAACCTATTTTTTTGATTTCATATATATATAAAATATTCATTGTATGAAGTTAAGTAAAAAATAATTGGAAGTATTTGGGTAAATAAAAGAGTACTTAAAGAAATGAAATGTATTGCAGGATATTTTCGGTGAGTTTACTTCGTGAGTAAGAATCAAAAATAGAAATTGAAATAAAAATAGAATTTGACAGAAAGAAAACGAAAAATAGAAACCGATTCATTTTGTGCAATTCAATGTATTCAATTCTATTTTTGAAATAAATAGCCGATTCTATTCGCGAAAAATTGCAATGCGAGGAATAGCTATTTTTCGCAAAATGTTTTCGTACAACTCTCGGCAATACCTCTTCAAATTTATCCAAATGTAATAGTACTTAAAGAAATGAAAATATATTTATTTTTTAAAATAAAATTGAAATGAAAAATAAAATTGATAAAATGAAAAAAATCATTTTATTGAAAAAATAAAAACAAAAAATATTCTATCATTTACATTGCAAGATATACCAATATATCCTCCATTAATTCATTCTTTAACTTTTTAACCTTCTTACCTGTCTTTTCTGAGTTCTTCTCTATCTCTATTCCATTCTCTTTCGCCACATTCTGCAATTCATCCAATTTCATACTCTTCAACTCATGTTTTGTATAATGCTTTCTCTCCACTTTCCCATCTTGCTCTTCATCTCTCACATCTTCTTCCATTACTCCCATTTTATTCTCTCTATCAACTTCCATCATATCTTGATATATATTCATATATCTCCATATCATCTCCAATACATCTTTATGTTTTGAATATCGTAATATCGTCTCATTTTCATCTCTTTCATGTACTATCGGTTGATACACTTCATTCTTCAAAACTAAACATAAAGAAGGCACATAAGGATTCACTCTTCCTCCAAATTGTTTCGTCAAAAAATATTTCGATTTCTCAAAATCTATATAATCCTCTCTCGTCACATAAAATACAAACAAATTAATTCCTAAATAATCACATACATACTGCTGTATAATAAAGAAATTCTCCGCTTCTACTCTTAATGATAATGCCTTATTTAAAGTATATTGCATTGTCTCTTTCTTAAATAACCTCTGTTTATGGTAATAAAATTTTTGATAATTTCCCTCTAAATAAACTTCAGCATGCATTTTCTTTAATAAATCTTTCACTAAAGTCATCTTCTCATCTTCTTTTTTCATATAAAAGATTTCATTCATACCTGTTATCACTGCATTCATAAATGTAAATACGGATGAACTATTCTTCACATTCTTCACTAACATCTTATATTCATTCACTTTTGATTTAAATATTGTATCAAACATAGAACATAAAGATTCATACATCCTAATTTCTCTTGGTTCTCTTCTTGGAATCACCCTTTGTATCGGTTCTTCACTAAAAAGACTCACCCGATTTACATCTATTATCTTCTTCTTCTTCTCTTTGAAATCATTCTTTATTTCCCTTTTTTCAGGTTGATAATATACACATTCCATATCTTCATATCGGTATGATTCCTTGATTTCAAAATCACTCCTCTTTGCAAAAAATTCATTCTCCAATTTAGTTTGAGGCACACATAAACTTACAAGTATTCCATGTAAGTTTAACATTCGATTAAAGTCTTGATTGTTTTCCATTTTATATATTCTTTTATTTTATTCTTCATTTTCTTTTATATCCAATTTATTCTTTCAATTTTTCTCTCATTCTTCCAATATTTCTTTACACACAATTTTTATTCAAAAATAAAAATAAATAAAAAATAAAAAATAAATAAAAATAAAAATAATAAATGATTAAACTTCTGGTTCTGTAACTTCTTTCTCTTTTGTTGTTTTTTTCTTCATGTGATTTTGATTCATCGAATCTTTTGTCTCTTTATACGATTTTATAATCTTTGCTTTTGTTCCCGTATATTTTACTTTCTTTTTCTTTAATGACATCTTATTCTCCAAATCTTCATCCTCTTCACTCGAAAAATCTAATTGATATTGTATCTCTTCATCACTCTCTGACAATATCTCAATATTCTTATTCTCCTGTATTTGATTAATGAAATTTTTATTAAATATATAATTATCATAATTCTCCTCATTCAATTTATTCACATCTTTTATCTTCTCCTTTTCTGTGATTATCATCTGTTCATGTGATACCAACTCTTTTTTCTTTTCTTTAATATAATCAATAAAATGATATACTTTATCTATTATATTTTCATCAACATGTGTTATATTAATAAATATTCCATTCGAATTTTCACTAAATGCACAACTCTCCGCTTTAAAAATTTGAAATATCTCCAATAACTCAAATCGATTTAAATCTTTCACTATCTCCGTTAATCTCTTTTTTTTCATCATCAAACTTCCCATTACCTTTCCATCTCCCACTTCATAATTATCCATAAATTGAACTTCTTCTACATCCCTCTCTAACTCAAAATATTCATACATTCAACAATTATGCTTATCTCATATTTGTTTTTTACTATTCTTACGTACTTCTAATCACTATAATATCCATCATCTCCATCATCATCTCCATCATCTTCAGCTACATCATCATCATTATCATCATAATCACTGAAATCGTCACCAAAATCACCACCCTTTAATATTGTATTTCCATCTATCTTGGGCTGCTCATTTTCACTCTCACTCTCCTCTTCACTCTCCTCATCACTCTCTTCCTCTTCACTTTCATCTCCACTTCCATTCTCATCCTCATCTTCTTCACTATCTTCTATCTCCATATCATCTATATCATCCTCATTCTCATCATCTTCTACTTTCTCTTCTTCTTTTTTCATCACCTCCATAACCACATTCTTTGGTTTCTTATTCTTCTTATCTAACCCATATACCTTACCAACTACTTTAATCTCTTTATCATCTAATGCATATTTTCTCCCAATTACAGAAATTTTAATATTATCACCTGCTTTAATTGCATTAAAGGCTTCCATATTATTCTCATGTAATTCTCTTCCCACCACAATTGATAAAGGACCATTATAACATAAAATACCTGTTTTATTCACTAATTTGACTTTACAATCATATACATTTCCTTCCATAGGATTACATACATCTGCTGAATAAGCAACTTCATATGTCATATCTCCAGTAAAACGACTTCCCAATAAAACACCTACACTTCTTTTTAATAAACGCACACTATCAGGACGAATATATCCCTCAAATATACATTTTCCTTCTACTTTATTTCGTAAATAATCCTGAATATAAGAATCTAAATTTTCATTCAAATATTGAGCATCTACAATAATCTTCTTTTTTAAAATACTTCGAAAATAGATATTCTCCATCCTTCTATACTTTTGATATGTTTTTTTTTATATCCAAATAAAAAAAGAAATTTGGAAAATCATTTTTTATTTCATTTCATTTAATTATGAAATAAATTCATAAATAAATATATTTAAAGAATTTTTTTTATAAAACTATAATAATACGAAAATGTCCGCAATCATTCATATCTCGTCAAATATGAATTCTGGTAAATTGCATTTACCCAATTATCAAGAATATAAAAATGATATCCTTCAATTTAATACTGAAATTTATTTGAAGAATAAGATGGAAACAAATAATATAGTCACATTAACGGAATTTTTAGATATTTATAAAGTCATTGAAGAAGAAGATTTAAAAAAACCTATTTTCAGTCAAACTACAAAATTCAAAAAATTCCCGAATCATCTTAAATATTACAAATATATTAAATTCTCACGTGATGAAGAATCTCGCAAACGATGGTCTGTTCAACGTCCTGTGGATGAAGTTGATAAAATGGTTTTATTTATAAAAAGTACTTTAAATAAAATGGCGGAAGATAATTTTGAATCTGTATGTGATGAATTTATGCAAGAATTAATTGGTTATGACCATCCTGATTTATTTGAAATTCTTTCAAATGAAATTTATATAAAATGTATTCAAGATTCAAAATATCGAAGATTCTATATTCAGTTATGTAATCCTATTTGGATGAATAAAGATATTCATGCACAAAGAATGGAAATTATTGATTTAGAAGGTGATTTCTATGTACAATTTAAATATGTAGAGAAAGAATTTGGTTTAGATAATTTAAATGAAGAAAAATTAATGGGACCTTATACAACAGCAGAAGAAGCATATCATGAAGCATATAAAGCAATGAATTTTAAACGTTATTTTATTAACTTTTTAGAAAATAAATTCCAAGAACGGGATATTGAATTTGTAAAAGAAAATGTTTCCAATCAAGTCTTTTTTGATAAAAAGAATGCAATTATGGGACTTATGGACATTCTGTTTATTCTATTCCAAGAAAAATATATTCATATGGATATTTTACATATAATGATTTTACATTTCTTACATGTGAATAATATGAATTTTGAACCTATTTATGAAATTGAAATGGAATGTGTGCATTTCTTAATTAAGAATTTATATGAAAATGCTCATATTCAAAAAGCAAAATATCTTATTTTTGATAATTATCTCTCCTTTTTTGAAACCTATAAACAAAATCAAACAATGTCTAAACGTATGGAATTCTTTATTACAGATATGGAACGAATGATACAAAGTCCTTTATTAACTTCCAATAAAGTTGTATCAAAACAGATGACTGAGAAGGAATTTATGCAATGTTGGAAAAAACATATGAAAGAAGAGAATAGAAATGGATTTTTAGATTGTGTGCATAAATATTTAACAGAAGAGAATAAACAATCTGTTTTAGAATCTATTCTCTTTTTTATTTATGATCAAAAAGATACAAAAACAATTTATTTTGAAATGTTAGAGAGTGTAGGACAATTTGATACTTTACAAAAGATTATTACAAAAATTATTGACAAATTGGAAGATTATTCAATGGATATTTCAAATTTACCCAAAAAATTATTAAAAACAATAGATGTTATGAAACGTTTTGAATTGACTGAAAATTGGAAAGAACAAATTTATCAATTTATTCAACAAAATAAAGATGATGATAGTGATGATGCAGAAGAGGAAGAAGAAGAATGGGAACGTCTTGTTTAATATTATATTTTTATTTTTGTGTGATTATTTCTATCAAAATTTACTTTGATATAAAAACTTTGGAAGAAAGAAATAGAATTGATACAATGAATTACTTTCCTGAATATCCATCTCTCACAGATTCTTCTTTTACAATTTTCCATTTCGAAAATCAAGAAGATATACTCAATAATCGCGCCATTTTTGGTGACGAAGTCTATCTCAATCAACAACAACAAATCATCGGTATCCATAAACGCAATATGCAAATCTTCACTGGGATTCTTTATTTCGATTCAACCACTAAATATGGAATTACTAAAAACGGAAATATACTCTATTTATGTAAATCTATTCATCCTAAATACGGAAATTTCTATGTATCCTCTTCCAAAAAAGAACGCACCAATATGTATATTCGTTTTCAATTTCATGAATGGAAAACTACTCAACGATTACCACACGGTTCCCTCATTGAATATATCGGTTATGTTGGAAATGAACATAGCGAATACGAAATGCTTCGCTCTCATCACAATCTTTGGATACCAAGATGGAAAGTGTCTCCATATATACACGAAACTTCAAATGAAAGAAATGAATATGATTATGAAGTTGTATCCATAGACCCTTTAGGTTCAAAAGATATTGATGATGCATTTCATATTGAATGGAATGAAACAGAATGTACCATTGGAGTGCATATTGCATCTCCTACTGTATTTTTCGAATCACAAGAAGATTGGAATCGAATCTTTTTAGAACGCATCTCCACCATTTATTTACCTCACAAAAATTACCCTATGTTGCCCAGTGAATATGCTGAAAATAAATGTTCATTATTAGAAGATAAGATTCGACCTTCGATATCCGTTTTATATAGATATGAAAAAGAGGAGAATGAATGGAAATGGAAAGGAATGGAGATACGAGAGACATATGTAAAAAATCGAAAGAATTATGCTTATGAAGAAGAATCATCTTTTTTTCGAAAAGATAAACAATTGAAAAAAATACGTGAAATCACACTCTCGCTTTCGAAACAATCTTCTATCGATTCACACAAACTCGTTGAATATTGGATGATTTTTACAAATGCTAAAATTGCCGAATATTGTAATCAACATTATCCTCATCTCTCTTTATTACGTATCTGTCCTTCTTCCAATATCATTCAAGAAAGTGAAAATATGGAAGAATGGAAATTATTCTTACAGAAAAAAGAATGGAAATCGGCTTTTTATGCATATTTCGATTCCACTCAATCCCAATCTCATGAAATGTTACAATTAACTGCATATACACATTTTACATCACCGATAAGAAGATGTGTTGATTTTTATATACATTTAGTGTTGAGACAGAAAATCACAGAAAGAATAGATATTGTTCCATTACAAGAAAAAATGAAAAGAATTCGTAAATTGGATAGAGATATTCAAAAAATGAAATTTATTTTCAATACTACAGATGAACAATTACAAGATATATATGATGCTTATATTTTAGATATTCATTCTTCCAAATTAGATATTTATATACCTTCTTTGAATCTTGAAGAGAAGATTTATTGGAAAGATAAAAAAGGATATTATGAATTACAAGGTTTTGAATTTTATATAAATATAGAGAATGAACCAAGAATACGAAAAGAAGAACAAGAATGGAGAATAGGTTCAAAGATACAGATACGAATTTATTTATTCCGTAGAGAAGAGATATTCCATCAAAAGATTAAAATACAATGGATTCTTTGAATATTCGGTATAAAAAAAATAAAAATATATCTTATACAAAGAAGATACTATGGGGAATCAAGAATCTGTACCCGCCCGTTCTCAAAGACCTCCTCCTTCAGTTTCTCATATGAAACCAAAGAGAAAACCTACTCCTCAAAATCGTAGTAATGCTATTATACCTGAAAGAGTAGAACCTGTAGAATATTATACAAAAGAACAATTAGCACAGAAACGAATGGAAGAAGATTTTTATCAACAACAACGATATCATCAGCAACGATTACAACAACAACAAGAATATGAAAGACAAATGCAATATCAACAACAACAACAACAAACCAGAAATCAACAACCTCAACGACGAATGGAAGATATCATGTTGGAGAGAGGACATATGGAAATACAACAAAAGAATATTTTCCAACAACAATATGGAGGAGAACATCCAAGTTTTTATAAAAGAGAAGAACAAACAACAAACAGAAATACACAAATGATAAAAAGAGATATGGAAACATTGAATTTGACACCTTATCGTTTTCAAGATGAGATAGAAGAATATCAAAAACAACAAGAAGATGAGAAGATTGCATTTGAAGAAGAAGAGAGAAAACGAAGAAAAGAATTTGATGATTATATGAATAAAAAGAATGAATATTTACAACGGGAAATTCAACGTTTTGAAGAAAATTATAATCCTTTTGAGATTTTGGAATTACCTTCTAATCATTATGTAATAACAGATGTGAAAAAAGCATATAAACGATTAGCACTTAAATATCATCCGGATAAAGCAGGACCTCAATATGCAAATCAATTTCAATTAATTACACAAGCTTATATTTATTTATTAAACAAATGTGAAGAGAAGAAATATGTAGAAGAGAGAATGACAACAAAAGTTTCAAAACGGGAATATACAGATGATATCAATGATTCTACTGTACAAAATATTTATGTGAATAAAGATAAATTTGATATTCAACATTTTAATAAAATCTTTGAAGAACATCATTTACAAGAAGATGAGAATGAAGGTGGATATGGAGAATTATATAAACAGAATGACCAAGAAGTAGGTGACCATAAAATATTTAATACAAGTTTTAGTAAAGATATATTTAATGCAAATTTTGATTCGATAAAACAGAATAAAAATACATCACAAGATTTGATTCAATATTATGAACCAGAAGCATTAATTTCTTCCAATGTTGGTTTTCAAGAATTAGGAAAAGGAAAAGTAAAAGATTATAGTGGAAATAGTTCTCTTTCTTATACTGATTATAAGAGAGCACATTTAGAAGATAATGTATTAATTGATGCAAGTAAAGTTAAATATAAAGAATATAAGAATTTAGACCAATTAAAGATGGATAGAGATAATTTAAGTTATCAAGCAAGTCATGAAGATAGTTTGCGTTATAAAGCATATGAGAGAATGAGAGAAGAGAAAGAGAGAGAACGATTAGAGAAATTGAGAGAACAAGAAGAGAGACATGAAAGACAATTTCGTAAAATCAATCAAAAATTATTAGTTCATAAATAAGGTCATTTTTTTTTTGAATTTTCTTACTCATAAACATATAGTTTATGAATATGGAATCTTATATATCTTTCTTATCTCTCTGTTTTACTTTTTTCACTCTTCTCTATTACTCCGTTGATTATGAATCTTTCTTACAATCTTTCTGCAAAACTTGTCTTCAATGGTTTGAATTTGATGTATTAATAACTCATGAAGAGATTGAATCTTTACCTTCTTCTCTCATCATTGTTACAAGTCATACATCTATTTATGATTTTATATTTGGATTTATCATTTATTCTCTTTATTTTCGAAAGAAATATTCTGCGAAAATTATTATGAAAAAATCATTTGAAATCTATGTATCACCTTTACTTAAATGGATGGATTCTAAATTTCAAATGATTCAAGTAGATTCCTCCAAACAAGGACTTACTCAAAAAATTACATCTCAATTACAAAATCAATCCAATTATGTAATTGGTATCGCTCCTGAAGGTACTCGTAGTTGTGTTTCAAAATTACGAAAAGGTTATTATTATATTGCAAAAGAATTAAATTTACCCATTGTCTATTTGGGAATTGATTTTTTAGAAAGAAAAATAAAACTTGAACCTGTTCATCTTATCGAAGATTCTTGGGAAAAAGAAGAAATGTGGTTTATTCAAAATTGCAAAAAATATACTCCTCTCTATCCCGAACAATGCTTTTGGACTCGTGATGAATATCTCGACGAAATATCCTTCTCTTAATTATTCCATTTTTTTATATCCACTTTCATTTCCCCATTTTATAAAATACTTTTCTTTAAGTACTATTTCATTTAGGGAAATTTGAAGAGATATTGCCGAGATTGTTACGAAAGATAATTTCGCGTTGTTAGCTATCCCCGCGTTGATATTTTGTCGTGAATCGAATCGGCTACTTTTCTTTCAAATAAAGAATTGTATAAAATGAATCGGGTTTCTTTCTTTCGTTTCATTGTGTCAAATTCTATTTTGTTTCACACTCTCTCTTTGATTCTTACTCTCGAATTACACTCCCCGAAAAACCGTCCGCAATACATTTCATTTCTTTAAGTACTCTTTTTATTTTGATAAATAAAAATGAATATAAAATAAAAAAGAATTTACTTTGATTTCTCGTGTCTTCTTTGCATCTTCTCTTGAATCTCCATCTCTTTCATAGCGACTAATTTCTCCAAAGAATCTGCAATACGAGTCATATCTTTACGAATTACTTTCACATTTGTAAGAGTTTTACTAATACCAATCATCTCAGTATGTAAAAGACTAATGTAATCTAAAATATTATGTCCCTCCTCATCCTCAAAAAAGGAATAAATACCTTTGTAGATTTCATTATTCGATAAATCAATTTCATACTCTGAATCTGTTTCACTTCCACTTCCACTACTCTCACTACCACTACTACGACTACTTCCCGAACCACTCTCACTTCCTGAATGTGATGATGTATCACTTTCACTCTCACTACTATCCATGTCTCGGGGCTTCATCATCTCATGAATCTTCTCTTGAATATTTTCCTCTTCCATCTTATATCCCTTCCTCATACCTTTTTTTTTCTATAAAAACGAAGACAATAATCTTATATAAAAATATCAATATAAAGAAAAGAATCAAAATGGGAAAAAGAATGGATTTTTGGAAGTGTGAAATGGAAATTTCTGATAAAAAATCTTGTATTTGATACCGAATTTTATCTTTCCAATCCAAATGATATTCATTGAAAGAAATAGATTGAAAAATATCTTCTTCCATAAAATCTTTTTGAAAAGGTGATTCTATGTGCATTTGAATATTTTTTTTTTTCATTATTAATAATTTTTCCTATATATTTTTTTTTATTCTATTTCTTATAGAATGATTTACATATAATATTCCACAAAGATATTCAAAGAAAACAAAAGAAGAGATAAAATAAGAATAAACAAAATAAGAAAAAGAAGTTTTTTGCGTCGTGCATTTTCATTTAAATTTGAAAATTGAAATAATTCTGGTTTTGTCATATACAAAAATAACATCACGATTATATACAAAAGAAATAATTTACTTAATTCCATTTTCCATCTATAAGATACTTTAGAAAAAAAGAATACAATGATTAACTCCAAAATTTAAAATATATCATCTAAGTAGGATGATACTATGAATAATAAACAACAATTCATTTTATTAATTTTTATTATCTTATTACTCTTTTATAGTTTCAACAATTATTTATCTACACAAGAACATTATTTAACTTACTTTTTCCCTTTTTATGATAATGAAAAAAATACATTATACCAATTTTATAAAGATGAAGAATATAAACATTTAAATACAAAAAAATATTTTATGTATGAACCTCTTCGTATTGGTTATTTACAAAATGAACAAAATAAAACTACCAATTATTTATCTACTCTTTTACTTGCACGAAGTAAAATACAAAAAATACAAAGAATTCCTTTTCAAAATATTGAAGATTTAGTTCAATCTTTAAAATCCAATCAAATTCAATTCGCTCTTTTATCTATACCCACTATCGCAAATTTAACTTTCCAAAATCAAAATACGACTCAAGATTTTACTTCTCTCAATTATGTATTAGCCTTCTTTCGAAGATATCTTTTTATTTTTACCAAAGAGAAATACGGAATTTCTAATTTACGAAATATCCCTCTTGGAACTAAAATTGGTGTTGTTCATTCAACCACTTCTACATCCAATCCTTTTGGAAAAGATATCATGGATTTTCTTCAATATAAAATAAATCGTGATTATCAATTTGTGTATTATTCAACACCACAACAATTAATTAAAGGATTTCAAAATGATGAAATTCAAATTATGTTTTATCAAGGTTATTTTCCTGATGAAAAATTAACTCAACTTTTAAATCAAAGTATTTTGGATAAAGTCTATTTACTCCCTTTTCAAATTCCTCGTGAAGATGTCTTTTATCAATCTCACTTTCAATACTATTCCACTACTATCGATTTAAATCATTTATCACCCTCCTATCTTCCCAAAAAATTCGATAATCAAGAATGGAATCGCTTTAAACCTAACCTCAAAATATTAGGTTATGATGAATATCTCATGACAAATAAAATGGTATCCAATGATATCATTTATGAAACTATTAAAACATATTACGAATCTATCGACTTTTTAAATACACTTCCCGAAATTCAAAATAATCCCATTTCGAAAGTTGGTATTGAAAAAGATACAAATATGCCTGTATTATACCATAATGGAGCTTATAAATTTTATAAAGAAAAAGGATTTATCACAGATAATCCTCATCCTAATTGTAGATACTTAGTAGGAGTGATGGAATGTACGGATGAAACATTAGGAGATAACAATTTATTATATAGCGAACCACAATTATAATTATTTGCATTGTAATAAGTTGTTTGAATCACGATAACAATTTTTTTGGACATAATGATTATATCTTTCTTGATAATCATTTGGATATGCATAATCAGGACCTTTTAAAAATGGATATTTTTTGGTATCATTTTGTTCATCACAACATTCTCCTAAATCTGTAGAAATATTCCATTCTTTCGAATTGCAATTATAACATAAAGGACGGAAGAAATTAGAAGGAGAAAAATAACGAAATCCAAGTGGTTTCATATTGACTGGTAATTCACACTTTCCATCTTGACCACATTTTCCAAATTTATTTTCATAATTTTGATTACTTTGATAATATGGACAATCAGTATCTTTCTCACAAGGTTTATCTAAAATTCCAATTGGTTTTAAATTTCCATACCAATCATACATAGATTCACAATTTTCACGAGTAGGTAATTGATTATTTCTATCACTATAATTGGAAGTAACTAAAATATCAGCACTCTTTTTGGGATTCAAATAAATATCAGGGTCTGTATTAAAACAAGCATATTGATTTTTTAATTGAAAACTCTTTTGATAATCTTTCATCTGTTTCACCACATTATCTGGATTTAATTCTAATACTTTTCCATTATCCTGATTTGTATAATTTTTATTGATAATCTCATAATTGCGTTCTTTTTGAAAAGCTTCCGCCATTAAATATTCATCTTGAGGATTTCCACCTATATAAGTTGGATTGAAAATAAAAGATTGTCCATTTTGAACAAATCCTTGAAAAGAAAAAGTTGGTAAATACAAATCACTCTCACGGAATAAAACAATTTGAATCGTATAAAGTGGAAGATTCTTTGTATTGTATTCAACATATTGAATTCTATATTTATAAATATCAAATGGAAGAATACCAAATAATGTAAGTTGTGATTTATCTAATAATATCTGTTGTTTGTCATAACAACGTTTTTGAAATTCAAGATTTAATTGATTGACTGCTTCAATTGGACTTTTAATTTCATCATAGGAATAATGCATCTTTTCCATTGGATTATATTGTTTCCATCGATTTGTCCAAGTTTTTCGATTTAACATATCTAATTCAAATTGTACTTCATATTCATATTCAAGTGAATTTTGATTCAATGGATTTAATTTCTTCTTTTCAAATGTACCTTCATTCTTTAAAATATCTTCATTATCTTCTATCGCTTTTGTTAATTTGGTATAATCCATCATTCCTTTTTGATAACTATGAGTACCATATTTACTTGTCACAGGTAAAGAAATATTATATTCTTGAACAGGAGGAGGTAAATCTTGTACAAAATCACTATTATAAGAACTGGGCCATTTTTTCCAAAATTGATAAGTATTCGAAGCAAAGATACTATTTTGGGGTTCATAAAGAGAATTCCAACGAGGGTCATTTAAACTACCTGAAGGGGAAGATTTAGGAAATTGTTTTGTTTCGAATCTTTCTTCTATGCGCTGTGAGATAAAAAAGAAAAAGAGAATGAATAGAAAAAGTAATATCCAAAAATAGGATGTCTTGATAAACATGATATCTACCTCTATTTTTGATGAATATTTTAATCTTCTTTTTTTTCATTTTTATATTATAAAATCCATCATGCATAAAACATGTTCAAACCATAGGAAAGATGGTTCTTGAGCTGCCGTAGTGTAGATTACTTAAATCTCATTATTACCCCATCTACTCTTAACATACTTAGTAAATTCTACCTTCATATAATTATCCCAAGCATCTCTGCCTGATACAACTTTACGAAGATGGTTCGCACCATCTTCTGTAAGATGAAAAACAAAATTAACTTTATCTCCAATCTTATGAACAGTCTTGTTATATAACTTCGCCCCGTCAGGGAGTCCATCAATAAAAAGACCAAAAGTGATATCATTGTAAATAACTTTTTGACCATCATAATCATCCATTTCTAAGTAAGCATCACTATTTTCATTTTTCTTATCACCAGAGGCAAATGCCCAAGATAAACGTTGAATAAAGTCAGTAGTACGAGGTGAGTTCTTTTCATGCAAGTACAATAAATACTTAAGAAAGCAATCCACCTTGTTTAACATAACCTTATGAGGATTAGTAGATAAATTTCCATTCTTCGTCGCCGTAGCCACCAAACCCGAAGGCTTAGAAGACTTAAGAGACGCTTTAGGAGCAACTACAGACTCAGGCTCAACCACAGGAGTGGGAGCAACAACAGCCACAGGCTCAACCACATGAGTGGGAGCAGCAACAGCCACAGGCTCAACCACAGGAGTGCGAGCAGCAACAGCCACAGGCTCAACCACAGGAGTGCGAGCAGCAACAGCCACAGGCTCAACCACAGGAGTGGGAGCAGCAACAGCCACAGGCTCAACCATAGGAGTGGTAGAAACGAAAGCATTACGATAAAATTCAATCTCTTTTGTGAGACGGAAATTATCATAAAAACAACGTGTATATCTCAGCCGTTCTTCGTTAAGAAGATTTGAAAGATATTCATTCTCAGCCTTGAGAGCATTAATCTGCTCAAGAAGTACTGGATTCTGCATATTAAAATCACGAAGTGTGTCTCTCTCCTTACGAATTATATTCGTAACGTATGAAAGAAGTTTCTCATCCTGAAGGATATCAGCACATTCAGTCGGACATTCAAAATCAGACATTTTCAAAATCAGCGCAGTAAGCAAAAATGTATTGAAACGTATAGCTTTTTATATTCTCCTATCTATTTTTCATTTCTAATATCTTTTTTTTCAGTTTTTTTTAACCAAAATGTAAAGATTTACGTTTATACCTTTTTATGAAACGTAAATTATTAAAAAAGAAAATCAAGAAAAAAGTATCACTCTATCTATAGATAGAATATGGACCCCATTCTTCAAAATAGCGTTCGCAAACAAAAAGAACTTCAATTAAAACAAACCAAATCTAAAACCTTCCAAAAACCTCTCACTCCTTACCAACTCGAACGTGCAAAACAACGTCTCTGTCAAAGTTGGTACTTCCAATCCTACAATAACTTTGAAATCGACCAAAAATTATACCTCCCCAATGTATGCATCCAACATGATGTCATCCAATCCCAAAATTGTCAAGCTCAAAAAGCCTATAATCGCGCTCAAAATCTTCTCCACCAATTCCGTGTCAATCCCCAAAAATATCCTCTCACCTCTTGGACCTACAAAAATGGTCTTAACAAAAATCAACAACGCCAATATTCCAATATGTGGTACCGCAGAATCGGTGCATCGAATGCTTGTGGCTCCGTTCAACCAGGATACCCCTACTCTGTAAATCTCAATTGGCCCGCTTCTGCTCTCACCGGTAGCCAAGTATCCTATACGGATGGTTTTAATAATACCGGTTCCTATTAAATAGGTAATGATATAATTTTATCATGAATAGACAATACATAAGGTTGCTGTAAAGAATGATTCCATTTTTCATACATTGGATGATTCAATCTCCACATATAATATTTCAATAATAAAGATGAATTATCCCATTCTATATTCTTCTCTTTACACCACATATGATATATTTTTTTTATATTTGCTTGATTATTTTTGATAAATGGATACAAAAATACAAAATGACCCAAACGACTCATCCCTCTCTCTCTACTCTTCATACTCCGCCTTTTTTCTCTCTTTCTAAACTCTTTTCTTTAAGTTGAATTTCATTTTATAAAAAAAAAGAAAAATAAGTTCAAAAAGGAAAGAAAAGGAAATGAAAGAGAAGATAGAAAATGGAAGAAGATTATGTTGAATTAAGAGGAATTTTTTTTGGATTAAAACAATATCCCCAAATGAAAATAAAATGGAAAGAAAATGAATTTTATCATAAATTATTACCTCATGATAAAATTCAATATTCCAAAATAGAATATGATTCTTTTTATGAAATTGAAATCCACCAAATTATTGAAAGAAAATCTTTCTATACTCTTGCTATTGTCTCTGGATTCCATTCTCCCACTTATTTTCTTTTTTATCCTCTTCTCCCAAAATCCTTCCAATTTCATCTCTCCAATTTTCCTAATCTCCATCTTCAAAAAAAAGAACGAATTCTTATCAAAATTCACCTTCATCATATCGAATTTATCAAAAGTTATGGTGATGTTCTCCTTCGTGATGTAGATGATATCATCCTTCAAGACCTCTATTGTCATTCTTTTGAATTTCCTCAACCTCTCTTCGAAAATATTCAAATCTCTCCATCTCCCCATGGATTCTACACTCAACTCTACACTCAACCTTTTCAAGATTTAACTCATCTCTCCACTTTTCACATTGACCCCTCTACCACCAAAGATATTGATGATGCTATCTCCGTTTTACCTGATGAAAATAAAGTATTTATTCATATTGTTGATATTACACAAATAGATGCACTTTCACCTCTTGATAAACAAGCATGTTTTTTAGGTTCTACTCTTTATTTACCAAATCAAAACTTTCCAATGTATCCGCCTTATTATGCAGAATTTGAATTATCACTTTTACCAAATCACAACAGAAGAGTTATTACTATAGAAATGGAATTGGAAGATAAAAAAGATGAAGAATTTCATTGTCCCGAAATTAAATCCTATGAAATCTATCCAAGTATGATACAAGTGAAAAGAAGTTATCATTATGAAAATGTAGAAAATGATAAAAATGAAAAAGATATTCAATATCTTTGGAATATCACAGAAAAATATTATAAACGAAGTTTATCTATCTTACATCCCTCTTTTATTTGTAATGAACATGGAAACGTTTCTCATATTGAATTTCACAATCATTCTTCCATTCCTCATTTTATCATTGAAATGTTTATGATTATGACAAATCGTCTCATTACCAATCATTTATTATCTTTTCAAATCAAATGTCCCGAAAGATACCATCCTACATGTTATTATGATGATTCTTTAGAACAAATTACGGATGATGACGATATTAATCAAATATGTCTTATACAAAAATACAAAAATGCAACTTATGATTCAACACTTCATTCTCATTTTGGATTACAAATTGAACATTATACCCATTTTACAAGTCCCATTCGGCGATATTTTGATAATATCATTCATCGTATTTTAGCAGGATATCAATATCATAATATAGATGAAATATTAAAACATATCAATGAAAGAGAAATTATCAATGAACAACTTATCCGTTTATATAACCAATGGAAATGGATGGATTATATTTATACACTTAAATCCAATCAACACATTTTCCTTGCTTATGTTACAAATGTAAATCCTAAAGGAATAAAAATATATTGTAAAGAATTGGGATATGATACATTTATATTATATCCATATATCATGTCCAATATTTATTGGAAATGGAATGATGAAAAAAAATATGTAGAAGGGGGAAATAAAATTATAAAAATAGGTACAAAAATAAATATGATTTGCAATCAAATCTCATTTTTAAAACATGATTCTATACAATGGAAAGTTATCGAGATTCTTAATTAATTCTCCACTTTTTACCACAATTTAAACAATTAATCAAATAACTTGCAGGTTCATCACAAGAACGCAATTGAGCAATAATATAGGATGTATCATTCTTTTTACATCTTCCACATGTAAATTCTGTTGTTCGCGTTCCTCCTGATATCGCATTTGTTTTAAAATCATCTGTTGCACTCTGTTTATCAATCATTTCCTTCCAATGTTCATAATTTAATTCCTGTGGTGATAAAAATGCAACTGTCGAAGGATTTATCTCTTCACTCAGTATTCTATCCAAAAAATATGAATTCTTTACATAAGAATCAGGATTCAAATTCGTATAAATTTGATGTAACTTATTTACATAGATTCTTCGAAAATATTTATCCGCCAAATCCTGTTTTATACATCTCTCTTTCGATTTCTCCATTGCATAATAATAAATACTATTCTCGATTCTCTTGCAAATATCTTCATCTTGAATATATTCACCTAATTTTTGGATTGTTAAGTTTCTAGCCATTTTTGTATGCAAATTCTACTTCTTTTCTCTCTTTTTTTTTATATCCATTTTGATTTTCATTCATTTTTTCTTTCATTTCATATAAAAAAACTGATTATTAAAAGCTTTATCATGTAGAAATCATACTTGATAAACAAAAAACATATTACGTAAATATGAATTCGAATTATCGTCCTACACGTTTAGAACAAACTGTTGCTGAAATGGAAGGATATATTCAATCATTACCTTATCAATTAGAGATAATGGAAAATGGAAAATGTAAAGTAATGAGACGTGAAAATCCTGAACGTGAATTTTTTATCATCGATTTTCAAGAATTTTTACGAAATCCTACTTTTGAACCTTATGCTATTGATTCAATTGAACGAATTCGCATTGTATTACCTGAAAATTCTCATTTTGCTGAGAAAAAGGAAGCTATTCCTTTACATCGACAAATGACTGATTTTAAATATACAAATGCAATTCATGATATACAAACTTCTGGATATAATTATATTCATATTTATTCTCATTATGAAAGTGGAAACATTGCTCTTGAAGAATATATGGTTGTGATTACACCTGAATTGTTTATGTTAATTAGGAAATATTCTCGAAATGATTCCTATTACATTCGATTTATTAACCCACAAAATATACCCATCCCACTATCCACTTTTGAATTCTATTTTCTTTAAGTACGTCCAACATTTTACAAAAATATATAGGATATTTAAAGAAATGAAGAAATCAATATTATTGACGGGAGGTTGTGGGTATATAGGTTCGCATACATTGCTTCAATTTTTGGAGCATATTTATAATATACAAGATATATCAAATTATGATATAGTGATAGTGGATAATTTAATCAATTCAAATTTAGATAATTTAATATCTATAAAAAATCATTATGAACATCCTATTCATTTATATAGTTATTCATTGCAAGATGTACAACTCAGTGAAATCTTTCAAAAACATTCTATACATACAGTGATACATTTTGCAGGTTTAAAATCGGTGGGTGAATCGAATGAAAATCCATTACTTTATTATCAAAATAATTTACAATCTACTTTATATCTTTTACAAACGATGAAAGATTTCAATTGTAAAAACATCATCTTTTCATCTTCAGCAACTGTATATGGAAATCCTCAATATATACCTATTGATGAATCTCATCCTCTTTCTACATTAAATCCATATGGAACCACAAAATGGATGATTGAAAGAATGTTAGAAGATATGGCGAAAACAAAACAAGATTGGAATATTATTTTACTTCGCTATTTCAATCCTATCTCTTGTCACCCTTCTGGGATTTTAGCTGAAAATCCAGTTGGAAAACCAAATAATATATTCCCTATTTTATCAAGAGTCTATCAAGGAATATATGATACTTTATGTGTATTTGGAAATGATTATGAAACAAAAGATGGAACAGGAATAAGAGATTATATTCATGTAGTGGATTTAGCAGAAGCTCATGTTAAAGCATTTCAATATATAGAAAATCATGATGAGAAGAATATATATAAGATTTATAATGTGGGAACAGGAGAAGGATATAGTGTAATGGATTTAATACAAATGTTTGAAAAGAAAGGTGATAAAAAAATAAATTATGAGATACATGAAAGAAGAAAAGGTGATAGTGCAATATGTTATGCAAATGCGGAAAAGATAGAAAGGGAAATAGGATGGAGAGCAAAATATAATTTGGAAGAGATGGTGGAACATGAGATAAAAAGAATCAAAAAAAATGAAATGAAAAAATAGAAGAATGGAAATAGAGATTCCAATTCATCAATTTCAAGATTTAGTGTATTATGCAAGTTTGTATGCAATGAAAGGAACAAAACCAAGTATTCGATTTTTATGGAAAAATGAAGAAATAAGAGAAAAATATAAACATTGGATATTGTATTTTTTTCCTGAATTTCAGTATGAAATGGAAATTGATTCTTCTTCTTTTATATCAAATCTTTCTTTGAAACATTTCATTCAACAAAGAATTAAAATAGAAAATACTTCAAAAACAAAACAAGAATCAACACTTCTTTTATTGATTCATTCCACTACAAATGCAAAAGATGTACAAAAAGTAATTGAACAATTTCATACAAATTATCAAATTGTTTTATTGGGAGAAAAAGATGTAGAATTGGATTGTAAATATCATTCCATACGAGATTTGAGAATCTATGAATATGAAAAAAATATGACTGTTTCCTATTTTCAAAAAATAATTGAATTTTTACAAATTTCAAAGTTCTCCTATTCATGGAATGAAAATTTATTATCCATTTTGCAATATATATACATTCCAAAATTAAATATAAAAGACTTTCATCATGACTTCTTAACAGAATCAATTTTGTTTATTCAAGATAAGGAAATTGATATTATAAATTATCGAATGGAACAATTTTTTGAAGAAACAAAACAAAAATTTGATTTTATGAAATTTTATGAAACAAATCAAATAAAAGAATTTATTTTACTTGAAAAAAAAAAAGAAATTCCTAAAATGAAAAATGAAAAAATTCAAAAAATAAAAAAAAAAATAGATATATCTTTTGAATCTGAATATATAATTTCATTACAGGAAAAACATTTTTTTCTCTTTTTATATGTTTATTTTGAATATCCAAATTTTGTAGAAAAAGTATATATTTCACGAAATGAAATGGAAGAGATAGAAAAAACACAACCTTTTTATTTTCAATATATGAAATTACTTTTATTCTCTTTAAAAAAAAGAATGTCTGTCAATTGGATTTCAGATGAACATATCATTCCAGAATTTCCATTTTATCTTTTATTTGATAAAATAGAATTTTCATGGAATTCTTCTTTTTTTGATTTTTTAGAAATTTCTATTTTCGAAAAAGAATCTATTGATTTTATTCTTTTATATCCAAATATCGATGAATCATTTGCTTTATTTTCTCTTTCTAATTCAAATAAATACATATTTTTACCAAATCAACCCAAAAATTCAATATATCATTTTATGAATAAAAATTATGATATTTTTGATACATCTTTATATATAGATTATCGTGATTCTTTGCATACAAATTATAAACAATTGTTAGAATATGAAATCAATTTATTTTATTCTTGTGACAAAATTATAGGTCACAAACGAAAAGAAGAAATACAATCTTTTTTTCATCTCTTCTTTTTCGATAAATTTGATGATTTAGGAAAATTGAAGTAAATTTCCCGTAATGGAATTCATTTCATGATAAATATCACTATATTGATAGTATTCGATAAAATCGGTTTGTTGTAAATTTGTTTTCATTTTTTCACAAAATTGCAAATATGCAAATTCTTTATTTTCCATTTGATAAAAATATTTATGAATCCATTCTTTCATAAAACGATTCCATAATTTAATTTTCATTCCAAAGAATATCCCTTCTTTCTCTTCCATCATTTTTTCAAAACATTCTTTATCTATTTCATTCTTTTTATCAAAATGAGATGGTAAAGAATGAAACATCAATTTCATTTGATGAAGTGAATGATTTAATTCTTTTTTTTCATTCGATTGAATTTTCGAAAAACGTAATTCATTTTCAAATTCCATTTCATATAATTCTTCATCTTGTACAGGTGTTGTTCTATCTAATATCATCATAAATGTAAATATAATTTTCATAAATACACCAACTTCATGTAATGAATCTGTAGGTGCGCGATTCACAATAGCATAATCAAAATTATATTTTCCAATGGAAGAATGGAAATCTTCATCCATAGTAAATTCTTTATGTATTTTTCGATTGATAAAATCTTCAAGAGTGATTTCATGAGATAAAGGATATTCTTGTTTCATATAATTATCCAAAATATAGAATCGATTTAAAAAGAAGTTTTGAATAGAATCATATACGGATATATTTGTATTTTTCAACCATAATTTTTTCAAATAATCTCCTAAACCTATTTTTTCAATTTGATGAGGAATATGAATCGAAAATACATTGAAGAATTGAAATTCAGTATCAAAATAATTCTTTTTTAATGCTAATGGAACTTTAGGATAACTATTTACTTCTTCACTATATTGCATAAAATCATCATCTAATGCATTGGTATCTAAATCTTCACCATAAAATGATTTTAATTTATAATTATCATAATTATATTCTTCACTCATTTCGTTATTATCTTTTTTGATATGATAATAAAAAACGACATCACAATGAAAATTGGAATAATGAATAGGTTTTTTTATTTTATATGAAGAAGAATTATATTTTTTAGGTTTAAAAGGTACTAATTTCATATTCTCTTCATCTGTAAAATCATCATATTCATCATCTGTTTCTTCTGTTGGTTTTGATTTTTGGATAAATTGACGAGATGGTTTTACTATTGATTTTTCTTTGGATTTCATTTTATGTTTCTTTTTTTGTTGCAAAGGAATATCAATATCAATGGTAATACTTTTCATACCTGTTTCTTCATCTTCTTGAATATCTATATTTTTCTCATTCTCCTCTTCATCCTCTTCTTCTTCATCATCATCTTCTTTATCATAATAAAAATGACGAACAAATTTAAATTGGTCACCAGTGGTGGAATCAATAGATTGATAGATAGTAGCAAAGGATTGGTAGATATTTTGGTTCATAAGAAATTGTGTTTTCATTTCATTTTGTTGAATGAAATGTTGAAGAGAATGAATATGTTGAGTGCGTTTGGATTGATGTTCTTTGATTTGTTCAAGTAAAATATCCATTTTTAATAATGAGTTTGATATTTTTCTTCATTCCAAAAAAAATAAAGAGATAGAATTATTTTCTTGTTAGAATGTATATAAAAAGAATGAATTTACTCACTATATTTTTAATTTTCATTGTTATTTTATCTTTAGTTCTTTATCAATATAAATATCCTATTTCTAAAATTTTATGGATTGTATTTGCATTATTTGTTGTATATACTTTAATAGTTATTGCAGGTATGGTTGGAATGATGAAAGGTGCAAGTTATGAAAAACAACATCAACAAAAATAAATAATATTTTTTAGAAAGATTCTTAATTGTAGAAAACAATCAAGAAAAAAATAAGAAAAATCATTTAGGTTTGATAAACAATAGGTTTTCGTAAATCATCATGAGGTAAAACTTTAAAATTTTTGGAATCTGCACTCTGCATATTCATAGTACCAGATTGATATAAAGAATATTGAGATTCTAATGAATCAAATCCAACAATACCACCCATTTCACCACCATTCATAGGTAATTCACTTTTATAAGACCAAGTGGGAGGATTTTCGGTAGAAATTCTTCCATAAGAACTTTTCATATCATTGGAGTCTTTAGTTAAATTGGGGATAGGAGTAGATTTGGTGACAGCACCATCACTATCGATTTCATTGGTATATTTTTCGATGGATTGTTGAAGTTCAGTAGCACCTAAATTATCGAAATCGATATTGCGGTTATAGAATTTTTGTACATTAAGAACGTTGGATTCAAAATTGGGAACATTTGCATTTGAAGTGAAAGAATTGGAAGGTTTTACGGGATAAGCATTTTTTTCTTCAAATTGTTGTTCAGCGAAAGAAGTAGTCTCAGGTTTTTGAATAAAAGAGAGAAGACGTTTTTTGAAATCATCATCTTTATCAATATTTGATTCAGGAGTCTCTTGTAAAAATTGAATTGTTTTTTGATAATCTATCTGTTTAGATTTTTCAAATTCACTATCTTTATCAGGAACACCAAGTTGTCTGCCGAAATGTTCAGTAGAAGATTTGGGAGTACCTATCACATGATGAATTTGAATATTGGATAAAAAGATGTGTAACACAAAGAGAATGATGAGTGCATTAAGAATAATATGAAAAGACATGTGAGTAACCTATACTAAAAGTTTAGAAAAAAATATGATAAAATAAATTTCTTTTTTATTTTTTGTTTGAATTTAAAAAAAAAAAAGAGATAGAATGAATAAGAAAAAGAGAAGATGGAACATTCTTATTTAAAAATTGGAATTATAGGAAAGATGTGTTCTGGTAAGACCACACTTGCAAATCATTTAAAATCTTATTTGTTAAAAAAATATAATATTACTATTGAAAGTTTAACTTTTGCAGGAAAAGTGTATGAATTGGCTTATGATTTATTTGATATGGATAAAGAGAATAAAGATAGAAGATTATTACAACAGATAGGAACTTATATGAGACAGATAGATGAAAATGTTTGGGTAAAATATGTAATAAAAAATACATATCAAAAAGATGTATTTGTAGAAGATTGTCGTTATCGTAATGAATTTAATGCATTAGTAGAACATAATTTTATGATGATAAAGATATTGATAGATGAAGAATATCAAATTGAGAGATTAAGGAGAACATATCCAGATACTTATGAATCACATATAAAAAATTTAAAACATGCAAGTGAGATGGATATTGATTCATTTGAAGAAGATAAATGTGTATTGGTATTAAATGCGCGAGATAATGAATTAAATTTTGAAAAAATAGAAAGATGGGTAGATGAACATTTGGAGAGAAATCCAAATATAGTAATGAAAAGAGTGCATTATGGTTTGGAACATTTAGTAGAATCATTTTATGAACATACATAGATAATGATATAATTTTTAATTTTTTTTTATAGATTTTATGAAAATAAATTTCATAATGGAATGTTTAAAAAGAGTGAATAAAAAGAATGGATAGAATAGATAAATGATTTTAAAAATCAAAAAAACACAACAAAAATTAATGTTAAAACCAAAAAAAAATAACAGACCAAAACATCAAAATAGAATGAATCAAGAACCTTTTTTATTAATTGACCATTATGCTGGTTTTGGAAATTACATTTATGATTTAATATTAGGATATTATTTAAAAAAAAGATTTCACAAAAAAGTATATGTAGTTGAATATAAAAGAAATTTGCATGAAAAAGGTGGGATAGAGTGGTTACATAATATATTTCCAAAATTGAAAGAAGAATTACATTTTATAACAAAAGAAGATAGTCAAGAATTAAAAAAGAAGAATCGAATGGAAGATATGAAAGAAAAAGGTTTAAAAAAAATGGAAGAGAGTATTCAAAAAAAAATAAGAAATCATTCTATTCGAATATTGACTTATAAATATTATCCATGGATATATTTCATATTTTCAACATTTACACAAGATGAAAAAAATAAATTCTTGATTGAATCTTCTCTCTTTGATGAAAAATATAAAAATATTATACAAGAAGATTTTACTGGAATACATATTCGTTATGGTGATAAATTATTTTATGGTATTCAACAAAAAAATAAAAAAGGATTTTCATTTATGTCCTTTCCAATCTATACACCTGAATATTATCATGAACAAATTATGAAAATTATAAAAGAAAAGGAAAATGAAAAGATTTATATTTTTACAGATTCTGTTTCTGTTGTTCAACAATATTTATATCATCGATTTCAATATGAAAAATATCCAAATATTCAAATTATGGATATTCCTTTTTTAGATACATTTTATATTTTACTTCATGCAAAGAAATTTATAATGAGTCATAGTACATTTTCATATGCAGTTTATTTATTACGAAAAAAAGAAGAACAAGAATCTATTTTATGTTCTATACAAAATATACAAAAAAAATATAAAAGTTATGACTGTTTTTTTTATCCTAAATGGAAAATTATTTATGGAAAAGAATATATATTAAATTTACAACAAAACAAAATAAAACAAATGTTTGAATTTTCAAAAAAGAAAATACAAATTACAAAACAAATTTCTACAAATGAAACAAATGAAACAAATGAAATAAATGAAACAAATGAAACAAATGAAACAAATCTATAAATTATTTTATATTCAAAATTATTTTTTATTAAATAAAAAGCACTTAAAGAAATGGAATAAAAATGCGGTTAAATGGATATAAAGAAAAACGATTTTATTCATAGAGAAAGAAAAAAATGTCGAAATTTACCAAAGAGTTACCTGAAGATTTCTTAGAAGTGGATCAACCTATTCCGGGACAGAATTTTGTATGTCTGTCTTTTGTGACACCTGAAAAAGTATTAAAGAAGAAAGAAGTGTTTAAAGCATCTAAATTCTTAGAGCATGTATTTACCAATCAAGAGCGTACTACACAAGATATTCGTGCGAAATTATCAAGTGGAAATGTGGCTGAGTTTTCATATGAGAAAATCAATGAGATGTATGAGGATTGGAAATACAATCGCGACCAACAATTAGAAGAGGAATTCCATAAAATCCAAAATTTCCAGACTACTATTCAAGGTATTAAGATTCGTGGAGTGTATAGTACAGAGGCAGAGGCACGTGCAAAGGCAAAGAAGCTTCATCAACAAGATAAGAATTTCCATGTGTATATTGCTCCAGTGGGGCATTGGTTACCTTATGAGCCTAATCCAGATGCAATTCAGGACCAAGAGCATAATTTGGATGAATTAAATCAATTAACAAAGCAGTATTTCAAGAATCAGGAGGGTAAGGATGAGTTATATCAACAGATGAAACAAGAGCAATTAAATAAGGCTCGTAAGGAGTTAGAGGAGAGAAAGAAGAAATTACGTGAGGAGACCCAACAAGAAGTGAAGGAGACAACTCAAGAGGATATTAAGAATATTGAGGAACTTCGTAAGATTGTGGATGAGAGTGATAAGGGATTTTATGATAGTGTTCAAAAGAAGTGTGATGAGGAGACAGCAGAGAAGAGTATGAGTGGATTAGAGGGAGATGACCCATGGATTCAGCGAAAGAAAGAACAAGAGAAGAATAAAAAGGAAGAAAATTCTTCGGCTTAAGATAAAAAAAAATCGAAAGAAAGAGTATAGAAAAGAATGGAATCTATTGATGTAAGTGAAATCTTTGTTCGTGTATTGAAATATTTAATTGAAGGTTTAGCAGTAGGTATTGCTTGTTATTTTGTAAGTAAGAAATTATCATGGGATGAGATAATGATTATTTCAATTACTGCATCAGCAACTCTTGCAGTATTAGATTTATACAGTCCATCCATTAGTGGAGCAACTCGTTTAGGTGCAGGATTAGGTTTAGGAACTCGTTTAATTGGATTAAATGTAGGTTCAGGAGTGGGATTAATGTAAGTTCCCACGAAGTGGGACGTTTGGCTTCAGCCAAACCAGTATTCGTTTCTCAAAGAGAAACGAATGAACAACCAAGAAATTGGACTTTTTCCAATCTGTAAAGTAAGTAAAAAAATATTTTTAAGAGATATATCTTTTTTATATGATAGAAAAGATAGAGAGACGAATGAAATTAGGAAAGATAAATTGGAAAGAATGTTTGATAGCTTTGTTACTTCTTGTGATACCTTTATATTTATTATCATATTGTTATCGAATGAAAATAGAGAAATTTGGATTTTTCCGTGATAACAGTAAAGATTGGGAACAATTTAAAAATAAAGTAGATTCTTTTCCTAAATTAAGTGATGTGAAAACAACATTTCGTGGTACAAGTGATGATTTCAAAGATGCACCCAATGATGAATTTATGGGAAAAATATCTTCAAAAACACCACTTCAAAAAATAGAACGTTTTCTTGAAAATGAAAATCCTGATATTAAAAATCAAATTTTAAATGAAAATATTAAAAATACCATTGAAAAAGATAAAAATATACCAAAACCAAATATGTCTCAATGTGGATTTTATGCGAATCAATGTCCAACAGGATATAATAAAATAAGTGGATTTGGTTTATTAGGATTACCAGAAGATATATCTTTTCAATGTGGAAATCAAAGAATTATCTCAAAGAAAACTTCTCAACAAGAGATGGATATGAAATTCGATGTAAATGTTCGTGAAGGAAAAATACAATCTATTGATGTTTTGGATAAAGATATACAATTAGACCCTAAGAGAAATTATTTTGTTCTTATTGAAGATACTCAAGGAAAAGGTGCTAAAATAGATTTAATATTAGATGATAATGGAAAAATACAAGTTATGAATGTGATAGATGGTGGAAGAGATTATGAGAATCCAAAAATAAAAATAAAAGATAGAGAAGAAAAAGAAATGGAATTGAGTGGAATGGAAAATGAAGGAAATTGTCTTTTCTGTTGTCCCACTTAAAAATATTTTATCACTTAATTATAAGTGTATATTCCAGAATGTCTATGTTTATTTCTATTAATAAAAATTATCTCATTCTTTTTATTCTCATTCTTATCATCGTTGTGTATTCATTTGCATCCAAATATCATAATCAACTCTGTTTTGAATGTATCTTCAAAAAAGAAGATTTTGAATCCAAAGAAATTACTCATCCTGTTCTTATTCCCAAAAATACCACCATCCAACCCAATTTTCAAAATAATAGTATGATGATTGCTCCTCTTGACCCTAAATTAAAATCTACTATTGACCGCACTTATAATCCTCTCGAGTATCCCTATAAATCTGCTGATTTTTATGACCAAAAATGGTATCCTAATTTAGCTTTACCTTTTCAAGTAATTGGTGCAGGTTATCGTAATACACCTACTTTAGGTGGTACTCAAATTCCTATTTTAAATCCTCCTACACCTATAAGAATAGATGAATCGAATATAGCACCTGTGAATATTTCAACACGTGGTCCTGAAGGAAGAGGACAACAAATAGGAGTTTTATATAAAATTTATGGAAATGCAAATGATATTTTACCATTATTTGGAAGAAGAAGATATCCCAATGATAATCAATATGATTATTGGACATTAATGGGACCTTATGGAGTAAAAGTACCAGTTGTGACAAAAAATAGAAATTATGAATTGGGAAATAATGATGTTGTATTTATTCAAAATATGAAAGAACCTTATCGTGTGACTATTTATGAACAAGATTTACCTGCTTATATTCCTTACATATAAGCTTTATTTCGTTTATATACATATCAATATACAAATATATTGATATCAAAATTTATAAATAATACTTATTTTATAATTCTTCATTTCCATACAATTTGATAAAAATATCTTCTTTTCCTTTTTCTATATAAATTTTACGAAGTGCTTCATAATTTATCTTTTCACTCCTTTTTTTCTTCTCTTCCTCTCTTCTCTCTTTCCTATTTTCATTTTTTTTTATTGGACAATATTTTTCATTCTCTTCTAACCATCTTACTACATAAAAATAATGTCGAAAATGACTTTTTGCACTCTTACAATTTCTTTTGCAATTCTCATATACACACATTTGTGTCTTTTTCTATCTTTCTATCTTTTTTTTATATCTCCACTTTTTTCACATGATACGGTTTATATGCTTTTTCTATTTCCAAATTTTGACTATCATGTGGTATTATATAATCATCCACATCTCTTGCTGTTCTTTTTAAACCTATATCTGGATTTCGTATCTCACCATCCAATCCATATACATCCCTATTCTGTGTAAATTCACTATATTGATTATAATTATATCCCAACATTGGACCTGTTGTTGAATTTAACGATTCTGCGATTTGAAATTCATTCATTTTATCATACATCTTTTCAAAATAATCCTCTGCGTTCATGGGTGGATGATAATATGCTGGTGGAGGACATACTCCTTGTTCCTCTTTTAATTCCTTACCCATCTCTAATTTTTCTAAATTTCGTAAATGATTGTATGTTAATTGGTCCTTTCTATCCTTAAAACACCACAACCAATTAATATAATCTTGTAATGTGAAATTAGGAGGATAATTCATCATATAAATCTTTAAATCTACAGGTGACATATCTTTAGGGTCTGCATAATTGGTAACACCATAACGACAATTACTATCTTTACCATTTTTTTTATGAATGTGATTTTCATAACAGATATGATATTGTTTATCAGCAGGAGTCCAATCAATTTCTTTAGAAGAAGGTTGATTTGTAAAACCTTCAACTTGATTATATTGATTCATTTGTTCATAATATTCTTTATCAAATTTGTATTGTTTAGGAAGTTTGGAGGAAACATCTTCAATTTTAACATTTCCATCTTTATCTTCTTTCATTTCATATTTATGATAAACAATCACTTCACTCACGGGTTTTTTATTTTTATTTTCAAAAAATTCTTGAGACGGTTCTATTTTAATTTTACTCAAACGTTCATCCATCGTACGAACTAATACAATACCAAAAATATAAGCAATACTTACAGTTACCACAAAAATAAATAAAATATTCAATATGGAAGAAGAAGAAAACATGATAAATATAACACTATAATAGAAATAGATATATTTCTTTAGAAACAAAACCTTTCCAAATTATATTTTGGGAAAGTATAAAAACAAAAAATAAATTATTCATTAATAGTAGATAATCTATATGACGGATTTATTAAATATTCAAATTGCTGGTGACACCACTCTCAATACCGTCCTCGAAAATAAACCTTTCCTCATTAACATTGAAGGTTCCATTCAAATATGTATGACTCTTTGTGGTCAAACAATTGACGGATGTACTCAAACTGAATTAGTGACAATGAAAAATAGTAATTCCATTTTAATATTAGAACCTAAACCAAATACAACCCAAAAATGTAATATTCAATTGGCTTTTGATTCTAATACAGAATCTTCTACAATGGGAAAATATTCTTTAGAAAAGATTTTTATCAGTACACCCAGTTTACATCGTATCAATAAAATGATTTATGATATGGAAGCTTTTCTTCTTTATTCTTCTACTCAAAAAGATGGAACAAAATTATATGTATGTATGTGCTCTTTTTTTACAGGTGTAGATTCCATTCAACCTCATGATTGGAGATTTACTTCATATACTCTTATGAATGAATTATTTGGAAATCCTGATAAAATACCAACTGCAAATCAAACATTGGGTATAGGTGCCCCACCCAATCCCATTGATGTAAGTAGCTTTTTACCTCGTGAAGGATTCCGTAATTTTTATGAATATACACATCCAATGAATACAAAAGTAAATTTCCGTGTATTCTCATCACCTTTGTATGTAAGTAAAAATGTAATTCAAAATATTCAAAATAAATTATTTACAGGTGCAGGATATGCAAATTTTAAACAAATGATTCAAACATCAACAAATCCTAATAATGGTTTATTTATCTTTTTTAGTCAAGATATGACAAAAAGTATAGATTCAGCATTAAATGGACAATTAACAAATCCACAATTAAGTCAATGTCCTCCCACACAAGTTCCAAAAGAAGTAAGACAACAAGTTGCAGATGTGAAACAACAAGTACAAGATGTAAAACAACAAGTGAAAGAAGAAACAAAAAAAAATCAATCCACCACTCAAAAGAAAAAAGGAAAGAAATCATCTTCCAAAAAATCCAAATCAAAAAAAAAGAAAGAAAAATTTTCCAATTTAACTGATAGTGACGATGACGAAGATGAAGATGAAGATTTTGAAAATATCAGTAATGATGATGAAGATACAGAAGATTTTGAAAATGACGGAAGCCAAGAGGCTTCCATTGGCGCTTTCAGCGCCGACGATGATGAAGTAGAAGAAGAAAGTGAAGAATTCGAAAATGAAGATGATGATGATGAAGATGAAGATTTTAAAAATAAGAAAGCAAGTAAATCATTAAAAGGTGGTGCTACTTTTGCATCTATATTAGTCTTTTTTGTTGTATTGATTCCTTCTATTTTATTTATTCTTTCAAGAACTGGTTATTCAAATAAAATAAAAGTAGGAGGTAGTATATTTATTTTCATTTTATCATGTATTTTAGCATGGCTTACTTATATAGGAATTATTTCAAGTGAAACAGATGAAAGCGTTGAAAAAGCAAGAAAACAATCAGATAAAAAATCGAAAAGATTACCTAAAGATGAAAGAAAACGAAAAGAAGATTTGAAGAAAAGAAAACGCGCCCGTACTTCCATGTTATTCACTTTAGGCTCTTTTATTATCATTCCTTATTTTATTTATATTTTGATATCCAAGATACTGAATGACCCAACATTTGAAGGACTTGGAAAATTCCAATTTGATTCCAATAAAGTCTTAAAATTATTAAATCAACCAGAATTCCAAAATGTAATGCGTTATAAATTATGGTATCTTCTTATTTTATTCATTCAAGTTATTCTTACTGTTGTTGTATCTATTATGTTAATGTTAAATCAAGGAATTGGAAGTGCTGTTCGTATCATTCCTTTTTTGATTATTATTTTCCTCTGCTCTTTCGGTATTATCTATAAATATTTCTCTTCTCGCTCTCAATTATCTTTCCAAGACCCCACAGTAAGTGAATTAGATTATTACTCTGTATTTTCTATGGGATTATCTGCAAAAAATATGATGAAACTTCTTGGATTTCAAGATATTGTTATTGAATCTACGAATGTTTCATTTAATGGAATGAATCCCGAACCTTCTGCACCACCCATGGGAGTTCAACAAGGAGGAACAAATATAACAGAAACTGAACATATTCCAGGATTGTCAAATCAAGATTTACAAAAATCAGTTGAGAAAACAATGTCTCAAATATCTGGAATGCAAAAAGGGGATTTTAATTTCATTTATGAAAATTTAGCAAGTCAATACTATTTG